>Ga0206131_10000073_pt1 | contig 129865 bp, 107 predicted proteins | sample Helgoland_Spring_FD_148636 | JGI IMG/M metagenome (GOLD analysis project Ga0206131, IMG submission 148636) | Pelagic subsurface seawater microbial communities from Kabeltonne, Helgoland, North Sea - Helgoland_Spring_Bloom_20160517_1 | ecosystem: Environmental > Aquatic > Marine > Epipelagic ...
CACCAACGTAGAAAAAACATCATGAATAACGAAGAACTGAACAACAATAACGAAAGTCTTTTTGAAAAAATGACACAGGGTGGCATGTCACGCCGAGGATTCCTGCACGGCATGGGTGGCATGGGTGGCATGGGCGCTATGTTTGGTATGGCAGGAATGGTCGGTAGCGCAGAAGCCGCCAAAGAAGCCCCCAAGGATGCCGATGGGAAAGTCATTCCAGGATTTGAAAAAACCAAAGACGACCCGAATGCAGCCAAAGGTTGGAAGTCGGTATCGGATCGTAAGATCAAGGTTGGCATCGCCGGATACGGCCTCTGCAAGTTTGGTGCGACATTTTTCTATCAGAATCACCCGAATGTTGAAGTGGTGGCGGCCACGGATCTCGACCCCGGTCGCTGTGCCGCACTGGCCAAGGCAGTGGGTGCCAAAAAGACCTATAAGTCCTGCGAAGAGATGATCAAGGACAAGAACATCGAGGCCATCTACATCGCCACTGATGCTCCCAGCCACGCCCGACTCGCTATCATGGCGCTTAACCACGGCAAGCACGTTTGCTGCGCCGTGCCGGCTGTGTTTGGTTTTGAAGCGGAAGATGAAGCAGAACAATTATTTAATGCCGTGAAGAAGAGCGGTATGAAATACATGATGAATGAGACGTCCACCTTCCACGCGGCGCTCTACGAGAAGCGGGTGCAATATCAGGCGGGTGCACTTGGAAAGATCATCTACTCTGAAGGAGAATACTGGCATGATGGCATCGGAGTGCTCGGAAGTTATAACCCGAAGAATGGAAAGATCGATGCATACGGATGGCGCCGTGCCGTGCCACCGATGTGGTATCCGACTCACGCCACAGCCTATTATGTGTCCGTCACGGGTGGCCGATTCACCGAGGTGTCTGGTCTTGGAATGGGAAGCCACTACTCGGTATTCAAGGAACCGACCAATCAGTATAAGAATCTCTACGGTACGCAGATTGCTTTGCTTAAAACCAGCGAGGGGGGAATGTCGCGCATGGGTGTTAGCTGGGACATGAAGAATGCCCACGGTGAGAAAGGCCGTGTTTACGGGCAAAAACCACACGATAAGAAAATCAACGGCCAACGCCCGGCACTGCCACCCAGCGTCGGAAGTGGTGGTCATGGAGGATCTCATGGCCGACTGACTAATGATTTTATCGAGTCCATCTTACTCGACCGGAAACCCATCGTCGATATCGGCGATGCCTTGAACATGACCTTGGCTGGTATGATTGCCCATAAGTCATCCCTCAAAGGAGGCGAGTGGATGAAGATTCCACAGTACGATTTGTAATTGATTCAATGGTACGTCCGTGGCGGAGCCGAACTTGTCCTGCTTTTTCTAAAACTAATGCATGAAAATCGGGTCGCTCTCCCTATTGGTGATTTTCCTAAAACATCTAGTCCAAGTGGATCCGCAAGCACCACAAGCAATACCTCTATCGTCATCGGCTCTGACTAGAAAGACATGTCTTGCATGCATATTACCTCCCCGAATCACGAGAGTGTTTGATGCTTAGTTCTTAGCCATCGCTTTCCCAGCGACTAGCGGCTCCATTACCTCCCTGGCAAAGTCAACTGCTTCGTGTCCTTGTATTAGCATCTTTGGCCCCTTTTCGTAAATGGTGACGTGCAGACCGTTGCGCTTTGATGTGAAGTGGGCGTAGTCGCGTTCGCTGAATTCAAAACGCTGGCTCTTAAGAGTTTTCCAAACTACGTCGACGTCATCCAGTGATAACGGTAGCAAAATGTTGTGTCGGCTCATATTCTTTATCAACAAGACAGATTAGTGGACGCAATCAAGCAAAACAGCAAAGACTAACAGAATCTTTTAGATTGGTTAGCAAATCAGTTGGATGAACTAACTGATTTTTCAGGCGTTCCTTTGCTTTCTGTATGGAGCTGGCCTTGCGGTTGGATCGTTTAGTTGAATTAGCCGAGCGCAGCTGATTATTCTCTCTCTCCAGCTCTTTCGCTAGCTCACGTATATTCAGGTAGGCATCGAGAAAAGATTCTTGATGTCTTTCTGCATTTCTCACAATCACATCGGTTCTAGGTGTATCACTCATAACTTGGTAAGGGATCGTGCTTGTCACACAATCAAGTTACGTATATATAATACGGTTTCTTTGAATCTGATAGATTTTATTTCTTGACGTCTATACCTATTATCCACAGGTTCAGTTCAATGATTCCGTTACGTGTTCTCTCTGCTTCTGAGCAGGTTGCCGAATATCTTCGGCAGGAGCTGTTATGCGGAACGTGGGTGGACACGATGCCAGGCGAGAGCCATCTGGTGGCGCAGCTCGGCGTCGGGCGTGACACTGTCAAGATGGCGCTCAAGCACCTTGAGAGAGATGGTTTGCTGGTGCCGCAGGGTGTTGGTCGGCGGCGCAAGATTGCTCTGTCGGATGATCATACCGCTCAGGCATTGCGGGTGGCGGTGATGCTTTTCGAATCTGAAGATAAGGGTCTGGATTTTCAAATCCAATTGAATCACCAGCTTGAAAAGGCTGGATATATGCATTTTTTTGCAGATAAAACACTCTCTGATCTCGGCAGGAATACTGGGCGCATTGCTCGCTTCGTAAAAAAAACTGAGGCCGATGCCTGGATCGTAAGTGCCGGATCCCGTGAGATATTACAGTGGTTTACGAAGCAGGAGCTGCCTGCTTTCGCGCTGTTCGGCGCCCGTGATGGCCTGCCGATCGCTAGTACGGGGCCGGATAAGAGCCAGCCCTTAGTCGAGGCAACACGCCGCCTGCTTGCGCATGGACATTGCCGGATATCATTGCTGTGTCGCCGTGAGCATCGCTTGCCAAAGCCTGTGCCTGCCTTGCGCTGCTTCCTCGACGAACTCGAGGCCGCCGGTATTGTCACCGGCACCTTTAACCTGCCTAATTGGGAGGAGAACCGGGAAGGTTTCGAGCACCTGCTTGACTCGCTTTTTAATGGCCCCACTCCGCCTACCGCTCTAATTATCGATGAGCCATTTCTCTACAACGCATGTTTTCATTATCTTGCTGGTCGGAGTTTACGTGTGCCACAAGACATTTCACTGATCTGTACCGATGGTGACTCGGATTTTGACTGGTGCCAGCCTTCGATTTCGCACATCCGCTGGGACTACCGCCTGATGATACGCCGTGTCGTGAGCTGGGCGAATAATGTGAGCCAAGGTAAGGAGGACCTGAGGCAAACCTACACCAAGGCGGAGTTTATTGAAGGCGGCACTATGGGAAAAGCACCGTAGGCAGGAATCAGGGTGCTGATGGTAAAAGAGCCTCTGGAGTAGCGCGAATCCAGTTGCGAGCAAACGCTGCTGACAAAACGCCTAGTTACTTTCGCTTGAGCATCAGCAGGCGGAAATTCATCACCGAGTTTCCTGAGATCTCGGTTGCTCGAAGTGTTAGGGTGCCTTTTCCTTTGGTAAGTGTGATGGTTCCCATGGAGAGAGGTTTCCATTCTTTATCATCGCCTTCGATACGTTTGTGCCTGTCAGCCGCCGCCGCAATGTAGGGAGGATCAAAAGCCTCCGTGATTTTTGTTTTTATAGATGAACCATTGGAGCTCAACTCCACCGTCGACCCAACATCTGCCTGAGGGCAGGTGTAGTAGAGATCCACCTCGAAGGTGCCCGCCTCTACAACTTCAACTTCCCAAGTAATCTTATCATCAACTTTTCGCCAGTTGATAAAATGGGTGCAGTTCGGGTGTTTGTTAGATCGCTTTATGCCGCCGTGTGCAACCCCATCGCGAGCAGGAATCTGGGTGAACTTGTAATCGGGATGCCCTACCAGAAACGGCCGCTTGTCCTTTCCTAACTCGGACACGACCTCGTTTCGGTATTTCTCTACTTCTACTGCGAGCTTTTTATTTTCGGCAGGGAATTTCTCAGAAACATCTGTTGTTTGTTTGGGGTCGGCCACCATGTCGTAAAGGCGTCCCTGGCTATCGAGACGAAACCGCTGGTTGCGTACACTGACGTGTTTTCTCCAGCTGTTGATAACGACTCGCTCGTTCCAGTCGGCCTTCTCGCCAGTCAGTAGTGGCTTCAGTGACTTTCCATCAAGAGGGCGTACTGATTTTATGTCGACCTTGGCAAGATCGGCAAGTGTTGGTAGCAGATCGATCGCGGCACCTAGTGGTTTGACCATCGTGCCGGGCTTGATCTTATCTTTCCATTTAACAAATAATGGTGAGCGAACGCCGCCTTCATCGGTTGATCCCTTACGTCCACGCATGCCGCCGTTCCAGCGCCAGCCGTTCGGGCCGTTGTCGTGGAAAAAGACTACTATGGTGTTGTCTGCAATGCCGAGGTCGTCGAGTTTCTTCATTAGGCGTCCGACGTTCCAGTCGATGTTCTCACACATTGCGAGAGCGGCGCGGGTGTGGCTGACCGATTCGCTTTTTGGTTTCGTGGCACGCTGGGCTAATTTGTTTTCGGAATGTCGCTTCCAATACTCATCCGGCACCTGCATCGGGGAATGTGGTGTGTTGTAGGGTAGGTAGGCGAGGAACGGTTTGTTTGCCTTGGCATTTTTTTCCATGAATGACATCGCCTTGTCGGTAAAGTCATCGATGACAAATCCCTTACCCTTCACAAGGTTGCCGTTGTGCTCAAGCATCGGGCTGAAGTAGTGCGCCCAGTGACCTGAGCAGAACCCGTAGAATTCCTCGAACCCCCGTCCGTTCGGGTGATACGGATACTGCATGCCGTTGTGCCATTTGCCAAAGGCCCCGGTCGCGTATCCGGCGGCCTTAAACGTGTCGGCGATGGTGTGCTCGTCGAGATCCAGTCGCTCACCACCGGCTGATGTCGAATACACACCGCCGCGCTGGTGATAGCGTCCGGTCAGGAATTCCGCACGAGTGGGGGAGCACACTGGGCAAACGTAGAATCGGTCAAACTGGGCGCCTTCCTTGGCCAAGCGATCCAGGTTCGGCGTCGAGAGGTTCTTATTTCCGTGCAGGCTGAGATCGCCCCAGCCTTGGTCATCGGTGAGGACGACAACGATATTGGGTTTTGCTGCGAAGCATGATGTTGTCGCAAACGCGATGCACGCGAGAAAGATAAAAAAATGTTGAGATGTCATCATTGGTGGAACGTTCCTTAACATTGATCCGTATAGTGGCGCAACGTTAGGTTTATTGTTTACAAGCTCAGACAAATCCCGAAAGTTTTTCCATCCACATGAAACATCATATTGTCTCCACATTACTAGGTCTTGCTTTGGCCGCTACCATTCACGCTGCCCCAGTCACTTACAGCGAAAACCAACTCAGCAATGGTATCGTTTCCGTCTCCTTTGAAAAAGACGGCACGTTCTCCATTCAAGATGCCAAAACCAAGGAAGAGCTGCTCTCCAAGTCACGATTCTGGTTGCCGCGGGGGATCGAAGGCAATGTGGTCAAGGTGTCCTCTGAGGACGTCAAAGACGCTTTGGGCAATGGAAAACGCGTGGTGCTGCAAATCAACGGATTCGATGAACACGGTGTTCATGGTCAGTATGGGCGCACCTCCGCCGTGCGATTATACACCTATACCCTCTACGAGAACCATCCGGCATTGGTCTGTGGTTTCGGTCTGAAGTTGCCCAACTTTCTCAGCCATCATTTACGCGAAAGCACACCGCTATCGGGGGGGAAACTCTTCGGTGGTAAAAAGATCGATAAGGCGATGACGCTCAACGGCTCTGCAGGTGCGATCAAAACAGTCGTCGCACCTGGTCTCGACCGACGAAGCGCTAACAGTCTGGCACTCACGGGTGTGGTCGATGGCAAACGCCGCACCGCCGTCTGGGGTGGTCTTGGCAACGAAGCATTCGGAAAGTTTGCCATGCTCCGGAATGGATCGCCTACTTTTTATGCCCAAGATCCGATTGGGCGCCTCGTCGACGAGGATGAAACGTACATGCCGAAAGACACGTTTTACATCGATGTGCACACCCGTGAGCCATTCGACGCGTTAGAGCGATACGGCCTGGCAATGCGCGCAGCGAATAACGCGTCGCCCAACATCTATGATTTTCCAGTGCTCTGTGGCTGGAGTGTCGGTAACATCAGCAAGCTTCCGGGCGTCAATAGCTCCACTAAACTCATCAAAGAACTCGAGCATGCAAACAAGTGCGGGCTGACAAAATACACGAAAGTTTCCCTTCGCCTCGAGCCGGACAAGTATCACAACGATACCGAGCAAGGATGGTGGGACGATGCCCACATGCAGCAGTATAAACACCTCGTTAAGCCATACGAAACCATCGCCAAGTGGAGTAAGGCAATGAATGCCAACAATGGTATTCCATACATCTACATGCAGCTCGGTATGCCATCAGATGATTTTGCCAGAAAATACCCTGAGTGGATGCTCTTCAGCGACGGCTCGGAAGTAGATCGCGTTGCACCCCAGATCCCTGGTAGGCGTAAGAACCGCCACAAGCACCGTCATCACCAGCCGTATGTTACTTTTGATTACACCGACAAGGAATTTTCCAAGCACTTCGTCAAGGTGTGGAGTAAACTACACAAAGATGGCATCCAGGGTGTGAAAGTCGATTACCCTGCCACCGCATGGCGACCCGAAGGTGGCTTCGATGATCGCTACGCCACTACGAACAGCGCCTACCGCCGCGCCTTCTCCCTGCTGCGTGAGGCGTTCGGCAAAGACGGGCTGATCGATGAGCGTAACCTCGGTGAGTCGTCACGACCATGTCTCGATGTCACCGCCGGTATTGTTGATACCCAACGCACCTGGGCAGATTCTAACAAATATGTGCCCGCGATGATTTCCATCAGTGGACTTCGCTGGTATAAAAACCGCACCGTGTTTAATTACTACGCCGACACCAAGGCGGTGCACGGAACGACCCAGGGGATTCGCCAGTCGCTACTCACCATGACTTACCTCTCGAGCGGCAGGGTTGATCTGGCAACGTCCTTCTCCTTGTTTACACCCGAAATCACCCGCGATTTCTCCCGCATCTATCCGCACTACAAGGAAGCAAAAACGGCGCGCCCTCTCGATGCCTTCACCGGTGTCACCGATCCACAAGTCTATGACCTCGATCTAACACCCGACTGGCACCAAGTTACCTTCTACAACACCTCCGGTAAAAAGTCCAAGGTCTCCACCGCCATCAGTGGTGAGCGGGTGGACAATGCGATTGGCCTCGATCCTAAGGCGCACTACCATGCCTACGAATTCTGGACCGACACCTACCTTGGCAAACTTCCTGGCACCGCCCGCATCAGTCGTGAGCTTGAACCCGACCACTGTGCGATGATTTCCGTGCGCAAAGTTCAGAATCACCCGCAGGTTGTCAGCACGAACCGACACGTCCTACAAGGCTGGATGGAACTCAAGGATGTCAGCTGGGATGCCAAGTCACGCACCCTGAGCGGCAGCGCCAGCGTCATAGGCGGCGAGCCATTCCAAATCGTAGTCGCTAATAACGGAGCCAAGGCAGTTAAACTGAATGCCACCGGAGCCGAGGCAAAAATCTCCGCTCATAAAGTCGATGGACTTACCCGACTGACTCTATCAGCCAAGGAGAACACCGAGGTGAAGTGGTCGCTGCAATGCAAGTAATCCCTGATATCCATGTGCTACAGCACTCGGAATAAATAAACTAACAACCCACGATTATGATAAAAACAACGCTTCTGCTTCTCAGTCTGTCGATCCCGCTCCATGCCGACCCATGGCCACTCGTCTTCAAAGAGGATTTTTCCAAAGGTCTGGAAAACTGGCAGCCAACCGATCAGAAAAAATGGAAAATCATTACGGTTGAAGACAGCCAGGTCTACGAGCTGCTCGGGAAATCGAACTACAAGCCACCGCACCGCAGCCCACATAGCATTTCGCTGCGCAAGGACGTACTTGTCGGATCGTTCGAGCTCACCGCGCGCATCCAGACGACCCAAACCACACGTGGCCACCGCGACCTTTGCTTTTTCTTTAACTACCAGGGACCCGCCAAGTTTTACTACGTCCACCTCGGCGAAAAACCCGACCCACACTCAAGCCAGATCTTTGTCGTCAACGACGCTCCCCGCGCTGCCCTCACCAAGAGCAAGACAGGCATCCCGTGGAAAGATGGCACATGGCATCAGATCAAGATCGTCCGTGATGTGAAGTCTGGCCGTATCGACATCTATTTCGATGACATGAAAAAACCCGCCAAGTCGGTGGTCGATAAAACATTCACCTGGGGGCAAATCGGAATCGGCTCATTCGACGACAAAGGCTACTTCGATGATATCACCCTGCGGGGAGTCCAAGTGAAACGCCCGTGATAATGCCGGATGTTGATCATGGCTGTTATATAATACAGATCCGGATCCGGTCGGTACTTAACAATGTAGTGTAGGTATCAAAGTGAGAGACGATGAAGCTTATAAGGTGGCACCTTGCCTGAGTTCCATTGACAGAGGTATAGGTTCTCTTCGCTGTCGACACAGACATCGTGCCCATTGTTGACAAGGTCTCCTTTTTTCATGAGTGGCATGAGAATCCCGTTCTTGTATTGAGGCTTCTCTCCGCCGGGGCAGGAAATCACCTTGTTGTCCTTGTCGAGAATGGTGATGAACCCGCACCCCGTCCACATCCGGTAATCGTTTTTGCGGAACCCAAAGCATACCGCCGAGTAAAGATTCTCTCCCTTGATGACAGCACGACTGAGATAGGCACCTGGATAATACTCTGTGCGTCTGTGCTTGCCATCGAGAGTGAACCATGAGAGCTCGTTACGGATGCGCGCGGTACAGACGAGAAGCGGTTCATTCTCTCGGGTGTCGAGTGCGATCCCGTGTGCCTGCAAGAATTTTCCTGCCTTTTCCGGAAGACTGCTTTTTCCGCCAAATTTACTTATAAACTCCCCCGTCTTCGAATAACGAAGGATATACTGGGAACCGTAACCATCGATGACGAAGATGTCTCAGTTGGAGCGTAAGGGGACTTTGTGGAATAGGCTTTATTTACCAGTGGTGAAGCAAGCTCGAGAACCACTTTTCCCTCGAGGGTCGTTTTTACAACCTTACCACTGGTCAACGTGATATAGAGAAATTCTTTATTGCCTTCGCGTCCCAAGGTGAGTCCATGGGCACTTCTTGAGTTCAACGTCCAGTGATCAAGTAATGTTCCATCCGTCTTGTAGATCAGGATGTTATTTTTGGCATAATCTGTTAGGGGAAATAACCTGCCATCCGATGCCTGAACCATTTCATGGCAGTTATTTAACGGAACTGCATCGTGATTCCCCTTCGACCAGTTTTTTTCCACACGATATTGGTGATCTCCATGGCCGACGATAACCGTAGGCTCTGCTGTTTTTGCGGCGGTAAGAATCGTGGGTGCGGCGCTCAGTGCAGTACCGACAAGAAATTGGCGACGTTTCATCTGTGATTGTTTCAAGCGAGGATCTTCTTTACGACGTGGCCGTGGACATCGGTGAGACGAAAATTCCTACCGGCGTATTTGTAAGTGAGTTTGAGGTGATTGATTCCCAGAAGATGCAACATCGTGGCATGAAAATCGTGCACATGAAAAGGGTCGTTGACGGCGGTGAATCCAAACGGATCGGTTTCCCCATAGGTGGTGCCTCCCTTAATGCCGCCGCCAGCCAGAAACATGGAGCCGCTCTTGGTGTGGTGGTCGCGCCCAGTGCCTTGGCTCATGGGAGTACGTCCGAATTCGCCGCCCCAGATCACCAGCGTGTCCTCAAGCATTCCGCGCTGCTTGAGGTCTGTGATGAGTGCCGCTGTGCCCTGATCGACATCCTTCGTGCGATCTTTGATTTTTTTGGCAATGTTGCCGTGGTGATCCCACCCAGTGTGGTAGAGCTGTACAAATCGCACGCCTCTCTCTGCCATTCGGCGTGCCATCAGACAGTTTGAAGCAAAACTTCCGTTAGGTTTATCTTCGGCGCCATAAAGCTCTCGGGTAGCGGTGCTTTCAGCGGAAAAATCAGCAACATCGGGGACACTCGACTGCATTTTGAAGGCGAGCTCATACTGCGCGATACGCGTTCGGACTTCCGGATCGCGGGCATGTTCTCCATAGAGTGAGTTCAGTGCCGACAGGCCATCCAGGGTGTCGCGTTGAATCGATGGTTTGATGCCGGTTGGTGAGTTGAGATAGTTCAGTGGGCTGCCAGAGGAATAGAATTCCACGCCGGAATGCTTGCCTGGCAGGAATCCGCTGTTCCAAGCCACTTGCGGTACTGGTTGACCTTCGGGGCCTGATCGCATTACCACGAAATCAGGAAGGTTACTGGCAATGTTTCCGAGACCGTAGGAAACCCAAGAGCCCATACTTGGTCTGCCAGTGATTGCTGTGCCAGTGTTCATAAACATATGCGCCGGATCGTGATTGACCTGATCCGTCTGCTGGGTGCGGACGATGCAGATGTCGTCAGCAATTTTCTGAATTTTTGGAAGCAAATTAGAGATGTTCTGACCCGATTTTCCACAGCGCGTGAACTCCGACTTGCTGCCAAAACACTTCAGTTCGGAATTCTGCAGAAACGCCAGTTTCACTCCCTTTGTTAGATCTTCAGGCATTGCCTGCCCATTGCGTTTGCGCAGCTCGGGTTTGTCATCGAAGGTGTCAAACTGACTTGGACCACCCGCCATGTAGAGAAAGATGATGCGTTTCGCTTTGCTTCGGTAGTGTGGTAATTGCGCATATGGAGTGTCCTGCGCCATGAGTTGGCTCAGAGCGGTCCCGGCAAGTCCGTTGGACATGCGGTTGAGAAAATGGCGACGTTTCATGATGGAAAAGATAATTGGTGCAGGTTACGATCTGGTGATGAATTCGTGAAGGTTCAGAATCATCCTAGCCATATTGCTCCATGCGGCATGCTCGCTCACAGGCAGCGCGGCTTCTGTTTGAGGCTGACCTATCTTCAGAAGATTCGTTGCCTCATCAGGATGTTTTTGGTAATACTTCATCCATTTCTTGAGATGGATCTCAAGGATTACTATTTCCTTTTCTGAAGGAGGGCGCTGGAGAGCGAATTTAAATAGGTTCTTCAACCGGGCTGTGCTGTCTTGTGCTGAGAGCATCGTGCGCCGTGCGAGTAGGCGGGAAGCCTCGATGTAAGTGGGGTCATTAAGCATCGCCAATGCCTGTCCCGGAGAGTTTGTGATTGCGCGTTCAGCTGTGCATTCCTGCCTGGTCGGGGCATCAAATGCGAGCATGGATGGGTGTGGATTCTGTCGTTTCCAGTAGGTGTACAAGCTGCGCTGATATTGGTTGTTTCCCTTATCCGTATCCCAAATTTGATAACGGCTACCTAGCATTATTTTATTTGATTTTTTCCAGTATGCGTCCGGCTGATAGGGGTAAAATGACCTTGCGGGAATCTTTTCCGTTTTCCTCAAAACTCCGGCCGCCGACAGTGCCGTGTCGCGGATCTCCTCCGCGCCGAGGCGATGCCGTGACTGGTGAGTGATCAGTCGGTTCCCAGGATCGAGAACCGCCACTTCAGTATTTGGAATCGATGACAGCTGGTAGGCCTTGGTGGAAACCATTAGACGGATCATATGCCGTATGTCCCACCCGCTCTCAATGAACTCCATCGCCAACCAGTCGAGCAAGTCAGGGTGTGATGGCCAATCACCTTGGTTGCCAGAATCCACCAAGGTCGCACTGATGCCCCGACCATAGAACTGATGCCATAGACGGTTTACAAATACCCGGGCTGTCATCGGATTTTCAGGCGCTGTCAGCCAGTTAGCCAAGTCCAGCCGGGTCAGTAATTGATCCTTCGTTTTCCCCTTGGCGAAGTAGGCGGGGATGGCGGGGTCGAGTCGTGGTCCGGAGTCGTCCATGAAGTTTCCGCGCTTAAGCAAACGAGTCGTTTTTCTCGGGCCTGTCTTGCTGACCAAAGCTGTCTCGCTATGACGCCGAAGCAGCGCCAACCGACGGAGTAGGTCATTCAGTTTTACGACTGAGTCCGGGCGCTTGCTCTCTGCGAATGCGACTCGGATCACTTTCTCGTGGATGGGTCGGCGGTCTTTTTTTGCCATGCGTATGGAAGAACCGACCAAGGTGGGAAACTTATTTCGGTCGTCACGGTTGAGTGGCAGATCCCACCAGTATCGGATCAGCGAGGTATGGCTGCCGTTCAGAAAAGTATGGTGCGGGTCGGTGTGATACCCGCTGTTTCCCCAAGTCACTTTGCCGCCGACATGCAGCCATGCCATGCCAGCGGTTGCGTATGGCATCTTTGGGATTTTATTGGCGGGGATATCGAGTCTAACACGTTTCCCTGCCTCTGGCAGATCTCCGAGGTATACCAGATTTTTAGGATCAAGCCATGGGTAAACTTTCTTCAGCAGCGCGTGATCTTTCGGCCCCCAGTAGAAGGTGGAGTGATATTCTTGGTGCCATCCGACACGGCCGTAGGCTCCGTTGATGAGCTGAACGGCGATCAGCTCCGGCGTGTCCGCTGGATCCAGTGTTGCCTCCACGTAATAGCCCTTGGCCTTTCCAGCTGCCGGATCTGGGCTCAAAAACTCACCCGCTGAATGACGATGGAGCTCGCCGGTGCCAGCGGTTGTGACTCGTCCATCGGGCGTGATTGTGAAGTCACCCTTGATCACCTTGGCTGCTGGCAATGCCGCGGGCACCCATGGCCAATCGACTGTGCCCTTTTTCTTTTTTGTCGCATTGCTCTGATTGATGAATTCCTTTTCCCAGTCTACGATTTCCTTGGCATCTGCATCGATGCCATAAAGCTCTTGTCGCAAGGATTCGACTATGGCACTCAGTTCCCTGTCTTTTTCCATGTTTACGGGTTCGTTATGAAGGTAATGAATGGGTGCCCGTCGGTCTCCCGGTTGATAGACACCCACTTCTATCAGGTCATCGAAAAATGCTCCAAGCGCGTAGTAGTCCCTGGCTGAAATGGGGTCATACTTGTGGTCATGGCATTCTGCGCAGCCGGTTGTCGCGCCGAGCCAGACCGTGCCTAGGGATCTAACATGTTCGCCCTTCAGAGCATGCAGCGCCTCCTTTTCAATCACGCCGGCCTCGCTGTTTGTTTTAACCAGTCTATTATACCCTGATGCCACCAATGCGTCCCATGTTGGTTTCGGCAGGAGATCACCGGCGAGCTGCTCGCGGGTGAAACGGTCAAATGGAATATTGTCACGGAACGCCTTGATGACGTATTTTCGGTAGTGCCCGGTGGCGATTGGTTCGTCGCTGACCATACCCGATGAATCAGCCCAGCGTACGAGGTCTAGCCACAGTAGGCCTTGGTGCTCGGCATGTTCCACTGATTCAGTCCATCGCTTGACCAGCCTAGCATACTCGGTGGGTGAGTGATCGTTTTCAAATGCAGTAACCTCTTCCGGTGTTGGCGGTAGTCCCCGCAGATCAAAACTCAAACGCCTAATTAGGACGCGTGGATCGGCCTTGACCACAGGTGAGACCCCGTACTCTTTCCATGTGCGTTGCAGAAAAGAATCGATCGCGCCTGTCTCACCAAAATCCGGAACTGCGGGAAGTTTCAGGTTTTTGTATGCCCAGTGTTCTTCATACTTCGCTCCCTGATCAATCCAAAGCTGTAGTGTCTCCACCTGGCTTGGTGTTAGTTTATAAATGGAATCTGCAGGGGGCATCACCTCATCCGGGTCTCTTGAGACGATTCGCTTGAATAACTCAGAGGCTTTGGCATTGCCCGCAACAATCGCAGACTCCTTCGCCCCCTTCTCGGTATCAAGTCGCAGATCGGCTTCCCGTTTGTCCTTGTCGAAGCCGTGGCAGGTGAAACAATTCTCCGAGAGAATCGGGCGCACTTCGCGATTGTAGCTAACGACTCTCTCTTCTCCCTGGGAAATACCAAGGATCGAGACAATCGAGATCGGTAGCAGATAGAGAAATCGAATCATGAAGATGGGAGCGTGACATGGTTTGCGGGAAAAGTATTGGACTCGCTTCGCATTCTTTTGTATTATTTCGGCATCAATAAAGAGAGAAATATGAAACCTGAGGCACTTCAAGGTCGATTTTTCAACGATCTAAGGAGTGTAACCGATATCATACGCTTATTGGATTGGACTCCGGAAGTGCATTTTTTCGCCAAGGATAGGGATGGGCGTTTCATGGCAGTGAACCGCTCGTCTCTGGATCGCCACGGGCTGACTTCCGAAAGCGAAATCATCGGTAAAACGGACTTCGATTTTCATCCTCCCTCAATGGCCGCTGCCTATGTGGATGAAGATCAACGTGTGATGGAGTCCGGTGAACCTCTGCCAGAACAGCGTTGGCTCGTATATGATAGTGTTGGCACTCAGCGCTGGTTCCTTTCCACCAAACACCCGCTGTTCGACCGTTCGGGTGAAGTCATTGGAATTGCCGGGCTGATGAGGCCACTTGCAAACTCGCCATTCCTTCACGCCGAATATTCCACCCTCAAGCTCGCCGTGGACTGGGTTCTGGAACACTATCAGGAGAAGCTAAAAGTTCCTGATCTCGCAAAAATGGTGAGCCTTTCTGTGAGTCAGTTTGAACGCAAATTCAAAGCACAATTCGAGATGTCACCCACCCGGTTTATTATCCTCGCCCGAGTGAATGCAGCCCGTGCCATTCTCGCTCAGCATGCCCATTCCCTAGGTGACGTCGCACAGAGATGTGGTTTTTATGATCAGAGCCAGTTCAGTCGTATGTTCAAACGGGAAACCGGCATCACTCCAAAGGAATATCGAAATTTTTTCCGATGAACTATCGCTCTCTTCCTTCCTCTCATCCATTTTCAAATTTAGGTTTGATAACCCCTGCTACTTTATATTAGGTTCTACCGCCGTCTGAAAGCATCCATAACCGAATCACCAACATCTATCATGAACGACCACTCACGCCGTAAATTTCTTAAAACAGCCACAATAGCCGCCGCATCGACAACACTTCCTCGCTTCGCGATCGGCAAGCCTGGTAAATCAGCCAACAGCAAACTCAACATCGCTGTGGTTGGGGTTGGGGGCATGGGAGGATACGCGACAAGGTCAGCTGCTAACGAAAACCAAGTGGCACTCTGTGATGTCGATGACGCCCGTTGTGGGTGGGCCTACAAAAAATTTCCGAAGGCGCCACGCTTCAAGGACTTCCGTGTGATGCTTGACAAGATGGGTGACGACATCGACGCCGTGGCGATCTCAACACCCGATCACACCCACTTCGCTGCTGCCATGGCCGCAATTGAGCGCGGTAAACACGTATTTGTGCAGAAACCGCTCGCGCATAATATCTGGCAGTGCCGTACCCTGCGCATGGCCGCCAAGCATTACAAAGTGGTCACCCAGATGGGTAACCAAGGTCACACCTTTGACGGCATGCGCCGAATCAAGGAGTGGGTTGACGGTGGAGTCGTCGGTGAAGTGAAGGAAGTGGTGACTTGGACGAACCGACCCCTCGGGCCATGGTTTGTGCCGCCGTCACAATTTCCACCGAAATCAGGACCTGCTCCCGGCACACTTGATTGGAAACTCTGGCAGGGGCCAGCCAAACACCGCGACTACAGCGCCGACTATGTTCCTACTCGTTGGCGCGGATGGTGGGACTACGGTTGTGGTGCCCTCGGTGACATCGGTTGCCACACGTTTGACGCTCCGTTCTGGGCGCTTGGCCTCGGCTCGCCTACCGAGGTGGAAGTTGAGCGTAAGGAGCCACCCCACCCGGACTTCATCCCGATGAGTTCAGTGACCACCTATCATTTCCCCGCCCGTGGAAATAAGCCACCGGTCAAACTGAAGTGGTACGAAAAAGGCTACGACGTGCCACTGCCTAAACGCTGGGACGAAGGGAAGAAACTCGACGCTGAAGGTGGTATGTACATGGAGGGCTCAGAAAATACCCTATACCATCCAGGTATGCGTCCACGCAGTCCACGAATTACTCCCAATGATACTTTCATGGAGCTGAGACCTAAATTAGCGAAGATGGATCGAATTCCATCCGTGAAAGGTGGCCCTATTGAAGAGTGGGTCCGTGCGATTAAAGGCGAAGGACCAACACCTGGATCACAATTTGATTATGCCGCACCACTCACGGAAATGGTGCTTCTCGGCGCACTTGCACAGCGCACCGGCAAGACGATCGAATGGGATAACGAAAAGATGCTCGTCAAGGGACAACCCGAACTCAACGAGCTCATCAAGGAGCCAACCCCTGAGGAATGGCAATACGGTGAGAAACTGTGGAAATAAAAGGAATCCAGGATAACAACCAACTATCATACAAACCTCACTCCCATCACATCGGGGGTGAGGTTTTTTATTTGTACCGTGCATTGTTTGCGATGCCGTTGCTATCGCCCTGAAAGATATAGATCATTGTTTGCAAGAATTGCCTCGTCTGATTCGTTAGATTCTTGATGTTGTTGGTAAATGATCGGCCGACACGATCCCGCTTAATCCTGTTCGGGAAATCTATGTAGATACTTTTTCGATATCACTAATCCATTATGCGTTACGCGATTTTTTCAGATGTTCACGCCAACCTCAGAGCTTGGGAAGAAGCTTTGTCAGATATTCGAGCGCAGCGGGTTGATGTGTTAGTTTGTTTGGGAGATGCAGTTGGCTATGGTCCGAAGCCCGAGGAGGTGCTGTCTGGGATAAGAGCAGTGACAAAAAACTTTATCATCGGTAACCATGAGGCGGCCGCTGCCGGGATGATAGACTATTCGGTTTTCAACGATAACGCCAAGCATTCAACCGAGTGGACGAAGCAGGCGCTCACAGCCGAATCGCACGAATTTTTGAAGACGGCGCCGATTGCGATCGACACGCAAGATATTCTGTTTGTTCATGCTGAAATTTTGGAGCCCGGGCGATTTGATTACATTGATGATCAGAAAAAAGCGTTAGAAAATTTCACCGGATCCAAGCATTTTGTGACCTTTGTCGGGCACACGCACCATCCGAAAATATTTCAATTAAAGGGTAAACGTAGTGTCAGCGAGATGCCTGATCAAAATCAGCAGCTGAACCCATCGTGCCGCTATATTATCAACGTAGGATCCGTCGGCGAGCCGCGTAATGCAGAGGATCTCCGTGGCGTTTATGTCATCTACGATTCGGAAACTTTGAAGGTGGATTTTCGCAGAGTTGCATTCGATATTGAGGCATATCGTGCAGAACTGGAATCAACGACACTGAATATAAAACCGTTTTTTCTTCAGTGCCACGATCACCAGACTGCAGAAGCCCAGTTAGCCCCGCCATTTAGCGAAGCTCTATCACCGGCAATGGAAGCACCATTGATCAGCGTATCCACTCTTTCCCAAGATGCAGAGACGGTTTCGCTTGAAGTCCCAAGTGATACTCGAAAATTTCGAAATTCTGTTGTTGGAAAACGATCCAGCGTGGCCCGCAAGGCTGTGGGGTTGTCTCTCATTAGCGTGATCGTGCTCGGATTGCTTACTTGGGGTGTTATGCATTACATCGGGAGTCAGGTGCCAGATGATTCATTGGTTCATTCAGACGATATATCAACGGCCAAGGCTGAGCCTACACCCCCGCGCGATCTATCTGACCCCATTCCTGATACCCCTCAGGCTATTCCGGCTCCACCAATAACCAAAACAGATGCTCCGATAGTTCACGACCCCAAACCCAATCCTACAGCTATCATTCCACCCCCTGAGCCAGATCCCAAACCCATCGTGGATATTCCACCAGAAACTGACCCGACAGTAGCATGGTGGCGGATGGAGCCGGATTCCATAGGTGAAAAATTGATCGACTCAAAAAACAAATCGTCGCTTCCGATGTTAGCGCCTGGAAAGACGATTGGTGCGATCGCTCCCTCTGCTCTTCCACCCCATGATATTACGAATACCGCAGCCATGAGCCTTGGGGTTTGGGTCGAACCAAGTCCTACAGGTAAGTTCGCCTTGCGTGCTGATCGTTCATTCACCTGTGAAGGTTGGTTTCTGGTTGCAAAGACGCGTAAGGCGGTATTTTTAGCCGGCACTCGTAGTGGTGATGCCAATGACAAACAGGGATGGCATATCGACATCCGGCCTAACGGGCAGATGTGTTTTTTCTACGACAACGGTCCGCAAATAATTCAGGCGCTCAGTGAAAAATTACCTATCACCGATCTCAAGCCCCATCATTTTGCCGCCGTCTGGAATCACGATGCTTCCGCCGGTGCTGGAGAAATGCAGCTCTATCTAGATGGTGTGAAAGTTAAGACCGCTAAAGTCCCGCACATCAAGATCCCACCGACGCAGGCAAATCCATTCCGTATTGGTGCGCCGAAGAACCCGTCGAAGGTTGCGCTCGATGAAGTGCGTTTTTCTCGTGAAGCACTTAGGGTTTCAGAGCTGCTGCTTCCTAAGCCTGCGTCACTGGTGAAGGAAGGATTGGTCTTGAATCTGGTGGGTGAGTCCTTGAGTAAGATCGCAAAGAGCGTGAAGGCGCCACATCAACCGAAGTTGGATAGGTCAAAAGGCATGCCCATGTTGCAATTTGACGGTAAGGATGATTTCATCAGCATACCCGAAAGCGATGTTTTGGATCTAACCGCATGGACTATTGTTTCTCTGATTCACCCGACCGGTGGCGAGGGTGTCGTGCTTGGTAAAGCGGACAGCAAGAGCACTTTGATCAATTACAGGTTGATGGTCTATAAGGACGGCAAGGTGGGAGCATTGGTACGTGGCCCGTCACATCATCAGCAGATTCATTGCAAGATGAATCTGAATGTCATGAATCGCTTTTCGGTAGTGGCCGCTCGCTTTGATCCGGCGGCAAAAGGCATCAATAAAATCACGATCAGTGTCAAAGGCGCTTCAGCAGCCTATGACCTCAATGTAGCCAAAGGTCCGGTGGCTGCAACCATGCATAACGCACCTTTGATGATTGGGCGACAACCTGGTAAGAATGCTCGCCATTTCAAGGGCGATATTGGTGGAATTCTTCTCTATAACCGTGCCTTGAGCGACGAAGAACTGGCCAGTGCCACCAAGTGGCTAGCAGATCAGAGTTCTGGAAGTGTCAAGCTGACGGAGGATCATAAAGCAGCGCCAGTTGCTGCTGTTGAACCTGCGGAGGCCATTGTTTTCCTCATTGCTGGCGAGGCCAATGCCGGTGGTGTTGCAGCATTTTCCGAGGAAACTGTTGCCAAGGCGAAGATTAAGGAAAGGTATCCTGTCAATCCAGGCACAACTGCGAAGAATATGAAAATTCCTATCACCACAGCAGCTTACCCACGTAGTTATATCTGGAAACCTCAGAAGGGGCCATTTGAGCAATTGACACCCAGTAAAAATCTCCAAGCATGTTATGCTGATCGATATAGACACGGCATCGAGCTTCCCATGGCGATGCTGCTTGAGAAAAAATTTCCGCATAGCCATATCTTTTTTATCAAACATGGACCTGCCAAACGTAACTTATACACTCAGTGGAAGGCGAATAACGGATCTGATTATAAATTTTTTCACAGTCAGATTACCCCCGCGATGGCCAACTTAAAAAAACGTTATGACAACGTGCGTGTCGTTGGAATGTACTGGGACCAAGGTGAGTCCGACGAAAAACAGGCGCGGCGATACGAGGATAACTTACAAAAACTTTTTGCCGCCTTACGTGAAGACACGGGGCTACCTGACTTACCAATTTATGTGCGTGAGCAGGGGATATTCCAACACGATAAACCGGAGTTCAAACGGATCGTCGATGCCCAGATCAAGATTGCCAACAAAGATGCTAACACACACCTGCTTAAACTAGACCTCGGATCGAACGAGAAAAACTACAAAGCTTGGGCGTGGAGCATCGGTAAAAATCATCTCAGCAGTAAGGCTTACCTGGAGCTGAGCAAAATGATCATACAAATTGAAGCTCGTTAAGACGGGGGAATTGTTTAGCTTCTGCGGATCTATACTGACTGTCACTTTTTGACACCAAACTGTTGGCCATCAGCTAACAGACGGGCGCGTAGTTTGTCGTAGGAAACTTTTTGCACAGGCAGCTTGGCATCAATCGCCATGCAGGCTGCGGTGGCAGAACTCTGGCCGAGGATCATAAAGACGGGTTCCATGCGGATCGAACCGAAAGCGATATGAGTCGCGGAAAGCGCCCAAGGAACGAATAGGTTTTCGCACTCCTCAACCTTTGGGATGATGGCCCGATAGGAAATGCCATATGCCTTGCCGCGTAGGTGCGACTGGATGTCACCTTCGTTTCTAACCATTCCATCCTGCACATAGCGTTGCACATTGTGGGAATCGAGCGTGTAGGCACCCATGCCAACCGGGTCATCCACGGGCAGAGTGTGCCTGCAGTGGTTTTCGGTCATGACGAAGTCCGACCGCATTCGCCGCGCCTCACGCACGTAGAGGTTGTATGGCCAGTTGCCGTTGTCTGTGAATTCATCTTTAGCTAGCCCCCAGTCGATGGTTCGTCTGCGGATGTCTGCCGGCACACGTGGGTGGTGCTGTAGTGTCCACACCATGCCTAGCTGGTAGTCGCGGTGTTTGGCGGCGAGTTTTTCGCGCTCATCGTGGTTAAGCGTCGCCCAGTTCCAGTCGTCACCATAGTTTCCACCGATAAAATCACAGGAAAATCCGCCCACGTTGTTGCCGTCGGTCTTTCTGTTCGGAACGAGAGTCTTTTTGAAAAAGGCACCTTTGAATCCGACTTCTATCAAACGGAACATGATCTCGTAATCGGCCTCGTTGTAATTTTTTGGCTTCGTGATGGGTAGTCGGTTCTCTGGAACATCGGTGAGCACCATCCTGTAGCAGTAGGCCTGTAGGCGATGGTCGCCGTCGCCAACCTTGCCGCCCATATCGGGATTAACTCCGGGGAGAAACCCGCTGTTAGGGTCGCCTTTCTTGATGTAGGGATCGATGCCCTTACGTAGCTGATTGCCGTGTAGAGGTCCGGTGATGCCGTTGCCTTTTTCGTTGAATTCGGCATTCGATTCACGGCCGACCACAAACGACACCCCAGCACCCGGAAGGAGGTCGCCTTCGTAGGAGGCATCGATAAACATCTTGCCGTGCAGCACCCTTCCGTCTTCCAGCCTGATCGCGGTGATGCGTTTGCCTTCCTTGATCACACCTTTCTTGAGATCGAGTCGACCCTTGATTACCTTCACCTTGGCATCCCTGATCATCTTATCAAAAACGGCCTGGGCAACTTTCGGTTCAAATGTCGATGCCAGTTTCTTTTTGTCATTCAATGCGGGTCCACCTTGGCCTTTGTTAGGGAAATTCTCACGGTCCTCATGCGTCCAGGCCTCGGGTTTTTGGTAATGTTTGTAGAGTTCGTGATAGAACTCACGCGACAATCCGCCGAGAATGGCGTCGTTGCCGATATCGGTCCAGCCGAGTCCGCTGCTGGTCAGCCCGCCGAGGTGGCCGTATTGTGAGACAAGAATCACTGACTTACCCATGCGTGCGGTTTGTACGGCGGCGGTGACTCCTCCCGAGGCATCACCGTAGACGATTACATCCGCATGGATGCCCCCGTCCTCGCCAAAGGAAATGAGGTTGAGGCTAAACAACAGGAGAAATTGGATGGTGAAGCGTTGGATGATGGTCATGTTGGTTACGTGGGGAGTCTATATGAAAATTGGTTGAATGTCGAAGCCTCATGATGGGATCTTGGCTTGTATCTACGAGAGGCGAGAAGTAGGATTTTCAGCATGAGGTCAATTCAAAGCGAGTTTCGAAGTTTAGTCATCCTTTTTGCGATATTTCAATGCTGTACGCTGGTGGTCATCGCAGAACAAGGGAGACTGCCGCTCGTCCCCTATCCACAAAAGCTGGTAATCACCGAGGGTGATTTTACGCCCAAAACCAAGCTGGTTTTGAGTCACGATGGTCGTCATGCCGAGCTGGCGGAAACCTGCATGGAAGATTTCAGGGCTTTGGGATTTACAGCCGTCCAAGGAAAGGCGGACGCTCAGAAAGCTGCGAGTGTGATCAATCTGATCTTGATGAAGGATCCTAACCTTGCAGGCGAGAGGTATCGTCTAGTGATTGATTCTGAGATATCGATTGAAGCGAGTAATGAGAAAGGTTTGTTCTGGGGCACACGCACACTTTTGCAGTTGCTGCATGCAGGACCCGGGAAAGCCGTTCCGCAACTAAGTATTACAGACCAACCCGAGTTTTCCTACCGCGGGCTAATGATCGATAACGCGAGAAATTTTCACACGATCGATTTTCACATCAAGACGATCAAGCGGCTGGCGTCGTATAAAATGAATCGCTACCAGGTCCATTGGAGCGATCACCAGAGCTACACCTTGCCGAGTAAAGCGTTTCCTAATTTGCCAACCGAGGGCCGTCACCACACACGTGCGGAGATTGCCAAGCTCATGGAGGTGGCGCGGCGGTATCACGTTGAAGTGGTGCCTGAAATCGACGTCCCCGGGCACGCGAGAGCGCTGATCCATGGCATACCGTCGCTTGCATGCGGCGGTGGTGGTGGCAAACTCTGTATCGGCAAGGAGGAAACCTATCAGACGCTGGAAAAACTCTACTCCGAGGTGATGGAGATGATACCCGGAACGCACTGGCATCTGGGAGCCGACGAAGTGCATTACCAAGTTGGCAAGTGCGCGGATTGCGATGCGCGCATGAAAAAAGAAAAGTTAGAAAGCGGCGATCAGCTGTTCCACTACTTCATCAATCGCATGCATGGGTTCGTCAAAAGCCAGAACAGACAAATGCTCGTCTGGGAAGGTTTCTCGCCGGTCCTTGAACCTAAGGTTCACAAAGACATCATCGTGTGCCCATTCGATGTGAAGTTTCGTGGCAAAATGCCGTCCGATTATTTTAACGCCGGATACAAAGTGCTCAACACCTCGTGGACCCCACTCTACGTCGCGGACAAGCTCTACATGACCACACCGGAAATCATCGCGCGCTGGTCGCCGTACATGTTCGGCGCTGGTCGCAGCCCGCAGCCGTTTGCCTACTGGAAAAAATTCAACCCGCAGGACTACCGGGGCAAAGTCCTCGGCGGACAAGTTTGTTCGTGGGCGACGGAACAGAAGGCCGAAGACGGACTGCTCTTCGGGGCGGGTCCCGGTTTCCCCGAATATGGTCGACCCGCCAAGCGTGTGCAAATCGTTGCTGAGCGCTTGTGGGCCGGATCACAAACCACCGCCAAGGATCTGCTTGAGCGGGTGGGGGAGGATTACTGGAAACGTTGATCGTTATTCCTATTCGGACTCATGCCGAAATCTGATCAGGTAGATGGTATTAAATACAGATGAAGTTTGATTGCGCTCAGTTTGGAATCCATCTAGCTTGTACCCATGAAATTCCCCCTGCTTGCTCTCATGATTTCCTTAAGTTTACCTGCCTATGCTGGTGAACAGGAAAAAAAAGGCCCAACTTGTCGGATTGTATTTCCAGAGCGTGGTAGAGGTGCGCCCAAGACCGTTTACCTTTTTGACGGTAAGAAAAACCATCAGGTTTTCCTTCCGAGCATGAATTTCTCGGCAGTGATCAGTCTGCCTGCAGGTGCACTCACAATCATGATGGCTCCTGAGGAAGTGCATCAGGAAAATTTGCCGCAGGGTGTGCCAACGTTGAAAATTCCAAAAGGCTTAAAGAATTTCTACATACTTCTTGTTGCTGATCCCGAGAATGCAAAGCTCCCGTTGCGGATGATTCTGTTGAACGCCGAAGGTGGTAAACTGCCGACAGGTAAGACTCTGTGGTGCAATCTCACAGACCATCGGATATTGGCTAATCTGGAAAAAAACAAAGTTGAAGTTGAGCCGAATGTCAGAACCGTCTCAGCTAACCCGATCCCCAAGAGTGGTTATTTTCGTGCGGAGTTTTTTTATCAACCGGAGGCTGAGGGGAAAGCCCGCGTCATCACCGAACAAAAATGGTGGCACGATGCCTATAGCAGGCATCTCGGAATCATTCTTCCATCCGCCGGGAGATTGCCAAAAATATATTATTACCGCGATTTTAGATGATCTATAAGCGTGGATTGAATCGAGAATCGAGCCTGCTGCTATCAGACGTGAGAGCGAGTATTTACGGGATTGCACTATGGTTGTTCTTCGCGGCGACTGCGTGGTCAGATCCATCTCCTGATGTTCATGGCTGGCAGGCTGACGCGAAACAAATTGAAGCGTGGAAAACAAAGAGGCGCCCGGGAATCAACTACGACGAGTCAAAAGTGCCAAAGTATCAGCTGCCAGATCCGCTGAAGGTATTCGATGGAAAACCGATCACCACAGCGGCTGAATGGTACGAACATCGGCCGAAACTGCTAGATGTGTTTCGCAAGCATGTCTATGGCGTCCGGCCAAACACGAAGTATCAGGTCGATTACAAAGAGATCGGAAAAAGAGAAAATGTTTTTGGCATCGGGGCAACGGCACGTCAGATCCGCACGACCATAAAAGCACGCGGGAAGTCGCATTCCTTTGATTTTGTTATCGTGATTCCCAAATCGAACAAACCTGTCCCGATCATTGTGCAAATCAATAACAGGTATTTTGTTCCGATAGAAAAAGCGGTTAGCCAATTCGATCCGTTCTGGCCGATTGAGAAAATCGTGCGGAAAGGTTATGCCACGGCGGCATTTCACACTTCAGATGTCGATCCCGACAAGCGCGATGGTTATGATCAAGGGATTCGTTCGATGTTAGATATGCCAGATTCCGATCCAACAACACGCTGGGGGGCGCTTTCCGCCTGGGGGTGGGGAGCGAGCCGGGTTCTCGATTACGCGACTAAGTTGCCAGAGATTGATTCTAACAAAACTGCGGTCGTCGGGCATTCCAGAGGTGGTAAAACGGCCCTTTGGGCGGCTGCCGAAGACCAACGGTTCAAGATCGCCTACAGCAACAATTCCGGTTGTGGTGGAGCTGCACTATCGCGGCGAGCCTATGGAGAAACGGTGAAACGAATCACCGGAAATTTTCCGCACTGGTTTTGCAAGCGTTTCAATGCATACGGCGGTAAGGAGAATGAGTTGCCGGTTGATCAGCATCAGCTGATCGGTCTGATTGCACCGCGTGCCGTCTATGTGACAAGTGCGGATCAAGATTTATGGGCGGACCCCCGTGGCGAATACACGTCCTTGGTCGAGGCAGGTCCTGTTTATCGGTTGTTAGGAAAAGAGCATATTCAGAAAAAAACGATGCCTGCACTGGATTCACCGCGTCACGTCGGAGCGACCGGATATCACATCCGTCAGGGTGAACATAACCTGACCGAGCAAGACTGGGGGTATTTTCTGGATTTTGCCAAAGTTCAGTTCGGGGAAAAGGGGTAATCAGGTCTTGATAACGACAGGTGGATCAGGCACAGCTCTGGCCATGTCCGATCTTACTTGCCCGCTCTGCACGATGGAAGATGTGTTAGATCATCCCGATAAATACGAATGCATGACCTGTGGTCACGAGTGGGAAAAGGAAGAGCAGGCACGCTTGGTGAAAGATGCCCATGGCAATGTGCTGGAAAATGGGGATGTGGTGCAGATGGTCAAGGACCTGAAGCTGAAGGGAACGTCGAAGGTCCTCAAAAGCGGTATGAAATCAAAGCCGATCCGCTTGGTTGACGGCGACCACGAGATCGACTGCAAGATGGACGGGCTGTCCATCGCGCTGAAGGCACAGTTTGTGAAAAAGGTGCAGAAGTGACCTGCAAGCGAAGTCGTTTAGACTTCGCTGTAGGCATCCTCTCCGTGATCGGTGAGATCCAATCCTTTGTCTTCTTCCTCTACATCCACCCGAATGCCGATCGTTGCTTTTACGAGCAACATGATGATCACTGTGGCTACGGCCGACCATACGACAGTTACCCCGAGTCCTGTGAGCTGGATGCTGAGTTGTTCGCCCGTAGGTTTGACGAGGCCGAGTCCGCCGAGCGACTCTTGACCGAAGAAGCAAAGAAGGATGGTTCCTAAAATGCCACCGACGCCGTGCACGGCAAAAACGTCGAGTGAATCGTCAATATGCAGTTTGTTGCGGATGAGATTTACTGCGAAGTAGCAGATAATTGCGGCAATGGCTCCGATGGCGATGGCGCCCATTGGGCCGACATCACCTGAGGCGGGTGTGATGGTTGCCAAGCCTGCAATCAGACCTGTAACCATGCCTACCAGACTGGATTTACCATTAAGAACACGTTCTAAAATTGCCCAGACCCCAGCGGCAGTAGCTGCTGAGAGGTGCGTGACGAGCATCGACATACCAGCTCCCTGACCAGCGCTGACCTGGCTGCCGGCGTTGAATCCAAACCATCCTACCCAGAGCATTGAGGCACCGATGTAGACCATGCCGGGATTGTGTGGTGGGTGTGGATGTTCCGGGAAGCCGCGCCTTTTTCCGAGGATAATCGCCATGACGAGAGCTGAGACGCCGGCAGTGGCGTGAACCACGATACCTCCAGCAAGGTCCTTGATACCCATTTCGTAAAGCCAACCGCCACCCCAAACCCAGTGGCAAACTGGCGTGTAAACAAGCAAGAGCCAGAGAGCAGAAAAGAGCATGATGGCGCTGAATTTCATGCGTTCGACGACTGCCCCAACGTAAAGTGCCGGCGTGATGATTGCAAAAGTCATTTGGAACATCACCCAGAGAGTTTCAGGGATATCACCACCACCACTGGTTTCCGTGCCGACTCCTTTCAAAAACGCGGCGTCGAGATTTCCGATCCAGCCTCCGTCACCACCCTTGAATGCTAGGCTGTAGAGGCAAACTGCCCAGAGCACGGAAGCGAGGCACGCGATCCCTCCACACTGTGCCATTACGGATAGGACATTCTTGGAGCGCACAAGACCGCCGTAGAATAGTGCCAGCCCGGGCATCGTCATAAAAAGAACCAGTGCGGTGGCAGTCAAAATCCATGCAGTGTCGCCAGAATTGATGCTGGCAGCATCTGCTTCTCCTGCGAAGCATGTGGCAGCGCTGCCTAGAAAAAGAATAACAGAAAGGATTCGATTGAATTGAAGATGTTGGGACATAGGGGAATGTGATGGAAAGATTGTGACGACGTATTGAGAATGCACTTTTTGGGCGGATCACGTAAAGTATCAAATATCCTACATGTGATTATGGCTTGTTATTTTTCCCGTGATTCCACAACAAATGTGCCGCGCCAGTCGCGCCGTAATGAGATTTTTTCCACAATGCGTGCTTTCTTTTTTATAGCCCCATATTCGATTACAATTTCTGCAGTGAGTCTTTGGATTTGAACCTTAGAAAACTTGAGAACGGGCTCGCGTTTCTCACGTAGCAGACAGTGCAGTGGCACATCCAATTGATCGGCATTCCATAGATATGATGATGGTGGAAAATCATCTAGCTCTGCGAGGATCATGAATATCTCGCGTAGCTCTGCCTGGGTATGTTCCTGTAACAATCGGCGTGCAGCGTTCTTGCAACGCCATGTTTCCAGTTTGGCACGTTTTGGCTCGCTGCTATCTTCCTGTATTTCCTTTAATGCTAATAGAAAGTGTAGCTTCATTCCCGCGAGCCATTGAGCACGTGTGATGTTTCCAGCCTTGTAGAGTTTGAATAGGCGAGGAGGGGAGATGAGATGTCGAGACATTGTAAAATACTTAAGGTTGAGGAAAACAGAGCGCAAGCATCGGGTCGATCGGTGCGGTAATAGATGTTTGCTCAGCTGTGGCTGGATGCCTGAATTCCATCTGCCGAGATTGTAAAAGCATACGCGTGCCAGTGCCGAGCTGTTTGCCGATTTTATCGGAGGGGCTAATTCCTGCGTATCGGTAGTCGCCTACAATCGGGATTCCTGCGTGCAGCAGGTGCTTACGGATCTGGTGCGTGCGCCCTGTGTGGGGGGTGGCTTCTATCAGAAAAAGCGAAGCAGAATTTTTCAACACCCTAAATGATGTGTATGCCTCGCGCTCTGGGGCGTCATCGGTTTTACGTAACGGTTCATGGCAATCCCAGGCGTCTGCTGGGGGTGTTCCAGAAACGATGGCCCAGTAGGTTTTCTTTATTTCATGTCGTTCGAATGCACGGTGTAGAGCGCGTGCTGTGGTCCGGTCAGTGCCAAACAACAGAACCCCCGTGGTCGGTCGGTCAATCCGGTGGATGTTGTAGACGTGTTGTCTAATCTGATCACGCAGGATTTTCATGGTGACCTGATCACCCTCCTTGGGATTATCAGCAGGGTGCACTAACTGACCTGCGGGTTTGTCCACGGCAACGAGCCATTCGTCTTGATAGATGATGTGAAGCGGCTCGATCATGTGGGAATAGAGTAGTCGACATCACTCTTGGATGCAATTAAGATAGCGGTGATGCGTATCGAAGGAAAATGGATTTGGTCATGGGTGTTGGTTGCTGTTGTTGTGGCGATGGTGATCACGAACTGGAAAACGAACTCTAATCATTCAGAAGACACCCATAAGCAATTAGCTTGCACGGGGGAAGAGGCTGCAAACAAACCTTCGAAGGTTTTGGAGAAAAACTCATCATTCAAACCTAAGCCATACAAATACCAGTTGCGTGATGCTAGTAGGGATGGCACAGGAAAAATCTATATGGGGCGGGAGATTTCTCAGTTCATGTGTCATACGGGCATCAACTGGTTAGAGCGCGCAGAACGTGAGCGTGAGGAAAACCCAAAAAGGGCTGTCCAGGGGCTGCAACTTGCCGAGAATGCTGTGGTTGCCGACATCGGTTCGGGCTCTGGATACTACGCGTTTCGTCTTGCCCAGCTTGTCCCCACGGGAAAGGTCATAGGGGTGGATATTCAGTCTGAGATGGTTGATTTTCTCAATAACAAGGCCAAGGAACTGGGGATTGAAAATGTGGAATCTCATCTTGGTAAAATTGATGATGTGCAGCTTCCTGGCACTAGTATTGATGCCGCGATCATGGTGGATGCCTACCATGAGTTTTCCCACCCCAACGAGATGATGCAGTCGATATATCACGCCCTAAAGCCTGGTGGAGTCATCTATTTGTTAGAATATCGCGCCGAGGACCCTGGCGTGCCAATCAAGCCACTGCACAAGATGACCCAGGCGCAGGCAATCAAAGAAATGAAAGTCATCGGGTTAAAGCACATACGCACCGATGATTTTTTGCCTTGGCAGCACTTTATGGTGTTTAAGAAGCCGCAATAGTGTGACTACGCTTCGCCATGCGACCGCAATTTGAAGAAATCGATTATCAACAGACGCCACTTGGCGAGGTGATTCTCAGACGCCGCACGATGCAGTCACTTGGAGATAAGGAGATTTATGAAATCATGCTTGGCAGTGAGTTTCTTATGTCCAGTTTGTTTACGGTGGTCGAAGAGGAGTTATCGTCGCTGGGGATTGCAGCTACGGAGAAGGTGTTTCATGATACGCAACTTGATGTGGTGGTTGGTGGATTGGGTCTCGGTTACACGGCCAAGGTTGCTCTCGACCAGCCATCGGTAGGTGATCTCATTGTGGTCGACTATCTACAACCTGTGATTGATTGGCATCAGCGCGGATTAGTGCCTCTTGGAAAAGGTTTAACAAATGACCCGCGCTGCCATTTTGAGCATGGTGATTTTTTCAAACGAGCTATATCTGATGGTGGTATTGGATTTGATTCTCAATCGGCTGGCAGGAAATTTCATGCCATCTTGCTTGATATCGACCACTCACCGGCCCATTTGCTCAACGAACGGCACGCAAGTTTTTATCAGGCGGAGGGTTTACGCAAGATGACCGATCAACTTCACCCTGGTGGGGTTTTTGCACTTTGGTCGGATGATCCACCGGAGGAAACATTTATGAGCGCGCTACGAGACGTTTTTTCTAGAGTCGACACGCATGTTGTTCCATTTGAGAACCCGATATTGGGGCGTGATTCGGAGAGTACAGTTTATGTAGCACACGATTAATATAGTGAAAATTACGGCGAGATGGTTACCATTCGCAGTGCTGCTTATCGCGCTGCTGTGGGGCAGTGCATTCCCAGCGATTAAGGCAATTTATGCTGAGTGGGCGGTTAGGGGGATTGAGCCAAATATGCCGAATCGGCTTACGCTTGCGGGAGTTCGTTTCATGCTTGGGGGGATTGTGCTTTTGTTGCTCGCGCGTCATCCGTTCAGGGAACTTAGACAGACGTCTTTCGTGCGGCTATTAGTTTTTGCCTGTGCGCAAACGTATGTGCAGTATTTTCTGTTTTACACTGCTCTTGCCGTGTCGAGTGCGGTGTTGGGTGGTTTATTGGTCGGCTCCGGAAGTATCTGGTGGCTACTACTCGCTCCCTTGCTTTTGAAAAGTCCATGGCCGACGCGTTGGCAGTGGGGGTTTATTACTCTCGGCGCGGCAGGTGTTGTTTTTGCTGTCTATAAGCCGGGTGCTGGAAGTGGTCAGCCGTTATTGGGTGGCATTTTGTTTTGCCTCTGCACGTTGAGTGGCTCCTTTGGGCTGATCTTTCTGCAAGAAATTCTTAAGACGATGGGAGCGAGAGCGGCGACGGGTTTTGGATTATTGATAGGCGGGTTTTTGCTGATGGTTTCCGGGGCCGCAGGATGGCCTGGATTGCTTGAGTTGTTCTCAACCAAGGTGATTTGGTTAACCGTTTACCTTGCGTTTGTCTCGGCGCTTGGGTTTGGTTTATGGAATCACCTTACCAGCCTATTTCCTGTGAATCTGTTAGCTGGCTATCGTTTTTTGGTGCCCATCTGTGCGGTAGTGGAGTCCTCTTTGCTCGTGTCCGGTGAGTCGCCAGGGATAGGGATTGCCGTAGGTGGCGTGATGGTGATCGTTGCACTAATTGGCCTTCAGCGAGCAAGGTAGGACAACTTGGAAAGTCGTTCTACTTCACGGACCTAATCCCATCCTTAGCGATGGTGATTTTTCGTTTTCGGTAGAGCGAGCCAGTTGCCCTCTTGAAGGCTTTTTTACTCACGCCAAGTGTTTCGTAGATGCTATCTGCTGGGCTAGAATCGCATAGTTCCCAGAACCCGTCGCGAGCGATGAGTTCCATCTCAATGCGTGATTCCAAATCCTCGACGTGTTTGCGGCCAGGTGCCTGGAGTGATAGGTCGATTTTGCCATCCTCACGCACCTGAGCAATGTAACCTTTGGTTTGCTCGCCCGGCGGCAGTTTGGAAAAAACCTCATTGGCAAAGATGACACCGCTGTGCTGGCCGTTGATGATCGCTTTGTAACCTAATTCAGTTTTGGCATAAACCATGAGATCAACTTCCTGCCCCGCTTTGTAGTCGGGCGCGTCTTTGGAGAAGTGGCGATTTAGTCGCCTACTCGCCACAATGCGGTCGCTGTTTTCATCGACATAGACATAAACAACATAACGCTTCCCCACATCTAACCGACTTGTCTGTTCGCGGAATGGTGAAAATAAATCTTTATCGAGCCCCCAGTCGAGGAAAGCGCCGATGTTGGTGGCAGCCACACATTCAAGACAAGCGAACTCGCCGGGCATGGCTTTCGGGTGCTTGAGTGTGGCGACGGGCCGGTCTTCTGAATCGCAGTAAATGAAGACATCCAGAGAGTCGCCGACGTTCATCGTTTCATTTACTTCCTTGCGTGGAAGTAGAACCTCACCGAGATCACCGCCTGCATCGAGGAATAGACCGTGAGGACTTTTTGTCAGAACTGTCAGTTTCGTCCGTTCTCCGATGATTGCCATGGTTTGATGTTAAGCTTTAATTGATGAATGCTAGGTATTAAAGCCACTATTATATGGAACAAGCAGGGCAAGTGCCGAAGAATTCAAGCTCATGGTAAAGGTTTTTATAACCTGTTGTGAACTGGATTTCTTTTTCTAGTTCGTACACAGGGCAGGGAGCGTTGACTGACTCAATAGAGCCGCAATTTGTACAGATTAGGTAGTCGCGATGCTCTCCAGGAAGAAGTAGGGCGAAGTATGCGGCTCGTTCGTGCAGTCCGAGGCGGCGCAGGATCGCTTTATCGGTGAGGCGTTGGATGAGGCGGAAGACAGTGGCCTTGTCACATTGGTTCGTAAGCCTGGGTGACTCTGCCATTTCTGCGAGCGTCATGGGGCGGTTATTTTCCAACAAAGTTGCCAATAGCTCCTCTAGAGCTTTGGTTCGGCGCAGGCCTTCGGCACGACAGCGGTCAATGACTTTATCTAGTTTACTGAGCATTTGGAAATTTTAGTTATCTGGTTGGGCCAAGTGATCGTGATCGGCGATGTTGATTTTGATCATCGTGTTTAGAGGTCAATACGTTCTGCCGTTTTACAGTAGTCCGGGCTGCTGTGGGTCAGGGGTGGCACCGATCTTGGTGTAGGCTGCGGGGAGGGCGACGCGTCCGCGCGGGGTGCGTTTGAGGAATCCCTGCATGATGAGGAATGGTTCGTGCACTTCTTCCAGGGTGGATGCGTCTTCACCGATGGCAACCGCGAGTGTGGATAGGCCAACTGGGCCGCCGTTGAATTTGTAAATCGTGGCCTCGAGTATACGTTTATCCATTTCATCGAGGCCGTCGTTGTCAATCTCGATCATGGCGAGTGCATCACGGGCAATTTCTGGCGTGATTTTGCCGTCGGCACGGACTTGTGCGAAGTCGCGTACCCATCGCAGTAGGTTGTTGGCAATACGTGGGGTGCCACGTGAGCGCGATGCAATTTCAAGGGCGCCGTCATCTTTGATTGAGACATTAAGTAGCTTCGCAGAGCGTTCGATGATGTGTGCGAGTTGTTCGGCGGTGTAGTAATCGAGCCTATTGACGAGCCCGAAACGCGACCGTAGTGGCGAGGTCAGCATGCCGGCTCGAGTAGTGGCGCCCACGAGCGTAAACTTTGGCAGGTTGAGTTGAATAGACCGTGCGGAGGGACCGGAGTCGATGATGATATCTAATCTATAATCTTCCATTGCGGGATAAAGATATTCTTCGATAGCGGGATGCAGTCGGTGAATTTCATCTATAAAAAGTATATCACCTTTTTGGATATTTGTGAGGATGCCCGCCAAGTCACCTGCTTTTTCAATTTGTGGGCCGGATGTGGTGTGAAGCTGGGTGCCGGTAGCGTTCGAAATGATATTAGCCAGCGTAGTTTTACCGAGTCCCGGAGGGCCGGAGAGTAGGACATGTTCTAAGACATCGTCGCGCATTTCAGCAGCTTCGACCATGAGCATCAATCGTTCGGTAACTTTTTCTTGGCCGTGAAATTCTTCAAACCCGGGAGGGCGCAGCGATTGGTCGAACGATTCGTCAGGTGTATCGTTGGTTTGCTGGTAAAAAGATTCTGACATGATGGAATACAGAGTTAGCGAATTAAATCCTCTTCGTAATAGATTTTGAAGCCTGCTTTGTGTAGGACAGATGTACCAAACTGGGTGTCTTCGAGATGCATGGCCATAAGTGATCGGCCAGATGGATGAGGCATCAGTGAGTAGGCAAAATCGAGGTTCGTTTCTGCCGCTCTCAATGTGTCAAGCGCGCGAGCAAGGCCACCACCGGTATCGGTTAGTCCAATCACGACAAGCTCGGAAGTGGTGTGTGGAATGCCTTTTTCCATGAAAATGCGCATGGCATTATCAGGGTCTGATACTACAATTCTTATGACACATGCGTCGCGCGAGTCTTGAATACTCAGGCCAATGACATCAATGTTCTCGCCGCGCAGCAGACGTACCAGCGAGCTGAGTGAACCAGCTCGGTTCTTCAGCATGACGGAAAACTGTACTGGGGCAGTTCCGTTGGGTTTGATTTCGCAGTCGGGCATGTGACTGCAGTATTAAACCATGATTTGGCGGCGATTATAATCTAAAAATCAATCTGTCCGATAGAAATTTACATTTCCTTGATATAGATATTGGCAAATTCGATAGCGCTACCATGGTGCTGAAGAGCAATTTTTCCTTTTTCAGGCACGCCGGGAAGCTGTGCGTTCGAAATGACAGTTTTACCGTTGAGAATGACAGTGAGGCGCTCGCCTATGAGGGTGATAAGCATGCGATTCCATTCGCCGATCGGATGATCAGCTTTTTCACTGGGAGTGAGTGCTGCACGAACTTCCTGTGGGTGTTTTTTGTTGGTACGGTAGCCGTAAACCTCACCTGAGCCTCCCGGCCAGTTCCAAAGGTTCACTTGGGAGCGGTTATTACCTCGGAAGTAGATGCCGGAGTCGAGTTCATCGACAAGAAGAATGATTGGTTTGCCGTTGGCGTCTTTTTTGGTGTCCCCTGTTTTTGGGTCGAGATATGGGCGTTTCAATTTGCGCGTTGCGGGTGCAGCCCAGCGCCAATCGATGGCAAGAGTGACATCTCCATATTCTTTTGTAGTCCACAGATTCTTGTCCTTGGCGGTTGATTTGCTGTCGTAGTGGAGAATAGCGTCACGTGCTTGCCAATGGCCGACGTGGCCTGGATCGTTGCTCCATCCTGTAAGGTCTATGCCGTTGTAGAGTTTAACAAACCCGGAAGTTAGCTTAGGTGGAGCAAGCGCCGCAGGGCTTGCTTTTGGTTGTTTTTGCCCTTCGGGAAGTTCGGTGATCTTCATTCCACGGAATTGCACGGGATCACCATGACCGCAGAAGGCGATGTGGCCGGAGCGGCGTTTTACTCCTTTGTGCTTGGGGTATTTCTTGGCTAGTTCATCCAGATCAGCCACATTGATGATGGTGCCGTTGAGTTCCACGGTGACTTTGCTGCCGTTGACCGTGATGATTTCCTTATTCCATTCGCCGACAGGTTTGAGGAATCCTTTTTTGGCTGCCTTCAGCGTGTAGAGTCCGCCGTGGAATTGATACTCTTTGAGCTTGGCGTATTTCGGATGGGTATCATCCAGAACTTGAACTTCCATGCCGGTGTAAGCGGGGTCACCTTTGCCAGGATAATGAATTCCGATGCCATTGTTGCCGCCTGGGGGAAGCTTAAATTCAAACTCGAAGATGTAGTTGGAATACGTTTTTTTGGTGATTAGGTTCTTGCCTTTGGGAGTGCAGATGATGGCGCCGTCCTTGACTTCGTAGCCGCTACCTTTCCAGCCAGTGAGGTCTTTTCCATTGAAAAGTGAGACGGGATCAGTTGCGGAAAGAGACAGCGTGGAGAGTGAGAAAATGATGATTGGCAATTTCATAATGGATGGACTAGGTTATACGCGGATAAGAGTCACGCCATTTCATCTTGGTTATTAAAATGCAAAACGCTTGTATGTGCCTCGAATTTCATGCGTAAAATTCGCTATGCGAGTGATTTTGCTCTGCCAATTTGTCTGAAAATTTGCCACCATCCCGTTATGAGCCTGCCTCCCAGTATTTTCAACGATGTGCTTGGTCCCGTTATGCGGGGGCCGAGTAGCTCACACAGTGCGGCTGCGAATAGGATCGCACGGATCGCTCGCAATCTTGTAGGTGAGCGTGTTTGCAAGTTGATTGCGAATTACGATCCAAATGGTTCCTTGGTGACAACCCACAAGGACCAGGGGACGGATCTAGGCCTCTACAGCGGTATTCTCGGGTGGGAACCTCACGATGCTCGATTGCCAACCTACCCGCAGGCTCTGGAAGATGCGGGAATTGAAGTGGTGGTGAATTATGTGTCCTACGATGCACCACACCCGAATTTTTACCGTCTTGAAATCATCGGGGAAAGTGGAACGTCCTACTTCCTTGATGCGACCTCCACGGGTGGAGGCATGATCGAGCTACAGGCGATCGATGGGATTCCTTTGGGTGGCGTTGGCGATCTTCACGTGTCGCTTTTCTGGCTCGATGTGCAACCTGAACCCGCTGAGTATGAGGAGTCTAACACTTTTTTAGAAGCTGAAGCAGCGACTTGGCTTCCCGGGCAGGATGGAAGTGGCTTGTTGAGGTTTGATTCCCGTGAAATTCCTACAGACGAGGAATTGGACAAATTGGGGCAAGCGCTGGGTTCCACGCGCCATCGTGTTTTGCATGCGGTGCTGCCTATTCTATCGCGCAAAAACCTAACTGTTCCATTTGCGCGTTGTGGTGAAATGCAGCAGCACTCTGAATTTTCAGACCGTCCGCTTTGGGAGAGTGCCGCATGTTATGAAGCGGCGCGTGGTGGTATCACGCAAGCTGACGTGCTTGAGCGCATGAAAGCTCTGGCAAAGATCATGGCGGATGCGGTGGCCGATGGTTTAAAAGGCACTGAGTATGAAGATCGTATTCTCCCTGCGCAGAGCCCAGGATTTACTCAGGCGGAGAAAGAAGGGCGATTGATTCCAGCTGATATCAATAATAGGATTATTCGTTACGTCTCCGCATTAATGGAAATGAAATCATCCATGGGGATTATTGTGGCGGCTCCTACAGCAGGCTCATGTGGTGCCATGCCCGGTGCTGTGCTTGCTATTGCAGATGCTCTTGGTGCTAACGAAGACGAGCGGGCTAAGGCTTTGCTTGTTGCTGGGCTCATCGGTGTATTCATCACACGCGATGCCAGTTTTGCAGCCGAGGAAGGTGGCTGCATGGCCGAGTGTGGATCGGGGTCAGCGATGGCAGCCGCTGCCATTGTGCACTTGGCCGGAGGTAATACGGACCGCCAGCTTGCCGCCGCCTCAAGTGCCCTTCAGAACTGCTTTGGTATGGTTTGTGATCCTATCGCAAATCGTGTGGAGGCGCCATGTTTGGGTAAAAATGTGATGGCGGCGTCCAATGCTCTTTCATGTGCTAATATGGCATTGGCAGGCTACCAGCACCTTATCCCGTTTGACGAAGTTGTGGTTGCGATGAATAAAGTGGCTCACCAAATTCCGCGTGAGCTGCGCTGCACGAATCTGGGCGGCTTATCAATCACACCAACGGCTGATAAAATAGCTGCTGATCTGGCGGCCAAACCCTGCAACTGTAAATCATCCTGTAAGGGTTAGATCGGTGACTCGTGTCAGCTCGGAAATAAATGGTGACTACGGTGCTTGGTAAATATCCGTTTCGAGTGTTTTGGCTAACTCTCTTGCCGAGGAAAGTGTGCCGCCTTGTGGGACTCCGGGGCGGAGTGGTTTGGTTTCGGCGTGGATCGCTTTTTGAAATGCTATAGATCGCTTCACGACGGCATTCATATTCTTTTTGGCAAGGAGCTGGCCGCCGTTGTCGAACTTACTGACATTGGTGTCGCCGAAGTAGGAAATGATCGATTGAGCCATGATCCAGTGTCCCTGTTTATTTGGGTGGACGCGGTCGCGCTGCACGGTAAATTTCTTATCTTTGGTTTTTTCTGCAGCGATTTTTTGCGACATGAATGTGTGAAGGTCTGCAACGAGCCATCCGCTGTCCGTTTGTTGCGCCATCCATTTGGAGTAAGCCGTAAGCACGGAGTTGTAATCAAATCCATGCTTGTCATGGTTATCGAAGATGGGTGGGGTGACGTGCAAGATCTCGGCGCCGTATTGCTTAGCCGCAGCGCGCAGGCGCAGGTGGCCATTTTGAAAACGCGCCGATCGTTGAGGATCGAGCGGTTGATAGATGCCGCAATTCATGCCATAGCATGCGATGATGAGCTGCGGTCGCGTCTTGGCTAACACACGTTCCAGTCGCTCAAACAGGCAGGGACGTGGAAACCGACCGCCTGCATGTCCTTTTTCGCTGAGACCCGATATGGTTTCGCTGGAAACACCGGCGTTGATCACCTCGTAGCGACGGTTAGGGAACTTTTTGACTAGCCAGGCATCAAGATAATGAACGTAGTGTCCGCCTTGTGTAATGCTGTCGCCAAGCACAAGAATACGGCGGTTATTTTCTAACAAATGGTGGTCTGCGTTAGCCACAGGCATGACGAGGAAAGAAAGAAGGATGATGAAGAGTCTCATATTCAGGGTATTATTCGATAACAGGTTGTTACAGTGCTTTGAGGAAGAATTGAGCTATTGTCTGGTTAATGATGCTAGCTTAGATTCAGCGCGCCCATCGTACTGAGGTGTTTTTCGCCGAAGCTGCTGATGTCGTGGCCATAGGAGTTGGCCAGTGAGATAAGAAACCGATTGTGGGGTGTGCCTTTGGGGAGGTTGACGAGCCGGTTCATTTTAAATCCTGAGCCTCCACCGATCACTACACAAGGGATATTGTGCAGCGTGTGTGAATTACCTTTTCCAAGCTCGTTCACCCAGACGATGGTGGTGTTATCAAGCATGTTGCCATTGCCGTCGGGTTCTGCGGTAGCTTTGAGTTTACCGGCGAGATAAGCTAACTGTTGGGCGAACCAAATGTTGATTTTTTTCAACTTGTCCTGTGCAGCTTTGTTCTTGTCAGGTTCATGGCTGAGCGAGTGGTGCCCTTCTTCAATGCCTAGCCAACGCATCCGTGCCTGACCAACCGAGCGCATGAACTGAAGTGTGCCTAATCGAGTCATATCATTTGCCATAGCATTGACTAACAGATCAATTTGCATCCGTGCAAGTTTTGGCGTGTTATCATTTGTAATTTCAATATTAGGATCAAGTTCAGGTTCTGGGTGGACGAGTTTGCCCGCCTTTGCAGCAGCCATCATCTCCCGCTCCATGTCCGCGACCAGTTGGATATGCTGCTTGAGCAGTGCATTGTCTTCGCTGCTGAGCTTCTTTGAGACTTTATTGAGATCGGCACCAAGCTCATCAAGGATGGATGCGTAGGTTTGTTTATCTTTCGATTGCCCATAAAGTTTTTGTAACATCTGATAGGGGTCATCGAGTGGTGCCAGTGGTTGGTTCGAGCCGGCGTAAGACATTCTCGTCCATGGGTCGGCGCGATCGGGAACTGCCACACCTACTTCAAGCGATCCAAATCGCGTTCGCGTCGCTGAGTTTTTTTGAAGGAAATTTTTGATTTCCTGATCGATAGAAATCGATGACGCCCAGCCCGCTGGTGTGTGAGATCCACCTTGGATATTACCTGGATGAAGTCGGGCACCAGTGAGTAGGCACGACATACCACGCATGTGGCCGTCGCCATCGCCTTTGACGAGGTTGGATAGGCCCTTAATGATAAGAGTTTGGTTTTTGAATGGGTTGAGAGGATTTAGGATCGAGCCGAACTCCATCTTGCTGTTTACTACCTTTGGCCAGAAGTCAGTTGGCAGTGTGCCGTTGGGTGAGAACATGACGATCAGCCGTTGCTTGCGACCCGAATTTTCGCTCCCTGCAGCGAAGCTGGGCAATCCTGTCAAGAAAGGTAGGGTAGCGGGTGCGATACCGAGTTGTCTGAGAAATGCGCGGCGAGTGGTCATTTTTTCTTGGGATGGGATGGGATCAGGGCGGTGGTGGTAGTGATGTCAACGATCAGCTGACGCATGTTAAAGTTAGTCGTTTTGAACGATTCGTGCAAGCGGTCCATGGTGCTGTAGCCGTAAGCAGGAACGGGCTGCTGGATGAGATGGTGAAACAGATGCTTGATAAAGGCGCGGTGTGCGCCGGGGGATTCGACGGCGAGTCGCGCCAGATCTTGTGCCCCTTTGATACGAACTTTTCTATCATCGTCGGTGATGTAATCACTCTCCGTGTTGATGGGCTTGTTTTTTTCGCGGGTACGAAAACGGCCTACAGCATCGTAGTTTTCCAGACTGAACCCAATCGGATTGATAATCTCATGACAGGCCATGCAAGAATGATCCTTGGTGAGTTCGGTGACCTTTTCACGCATTGTTTGATGCGGTTTGAAGTCTGAGTCTTTGAATTCAGTCGCTTTTGGTGGTGGTTTAAGGAAGCGCCCTAACACATTACGGCTGAGGTAAACACCTCGATGGATCGGTGAGGTTTGCTTGTGGTAGGAGAAGGCACTCAATACATACGGGTGTGTGAGGATTCCGGCGCGGTGATGATCCGGTGTGACAACAGGGGCAAATTGCTCGTTTTTTAAATGTTCGGGTAGCTTGGTCTTGTAGAATGCGGCGATGCGCGGATTCATGTGGACTTCTTGAGTAAGGAACAGTTTGCGGTAGTCGGAGTTATCAGACCACAAGACGTCTGCGACAAATAAGTTTAACGAACTGCGCAAATCGGCAATCAAGCGGGCATTAAATCCTGGGAAAAGCTTTGGATCTTTTCGCAGGTCCTCTTTCTCGCTTAGGTTGAGCCACTCATGGAAAAAGCGCCGCAGCTTGTGATGGGCGCGTGGATCTTTGAGCATGCGTTGAGCCTGTGCGCTGACTTGCTGAGGATTTACCAAGTGTCCTTTTGACGCGGCTTGTCTGAGTTGGTTATCGGGAACGGAATCCCATATAGTGAGTGCGAGGTGAGTGGCAATTGCCCATGCGTCATGCTTCGATTGACTACCATCGGTGCGATGGCTTAATTCTGGATAGAGAAAATACGGAGAAGTTAGCGCGAGCATGAGGCAGCGTTGTGTGGCGCCCTCTGGTCCGTGTTGCATGAATAACTTATGAATTTTTTGTTTTTGGTCAGCGGTGAGTGGTCGGCCGTGGGCGCGCGCGGTGAATTGCTCGCAAAACTTGGACAACTTGATGGTCCTTTGTTTATCTTTGGGGTTTGTTTTAGCGAGTTGATCAAGATGGTTGAGGATAATAGAGCTTGCTTGGATTGCTGCGTTTGCAGAGGCCACACTCCATTGCTTGGAAATCGTAGAGCCCCGCTCGTAGCCGAGTGAAGCATCATCAGCAGGAAAGGGCGTGTTGATGATGGCAACTTCTTTTGCATTGATGGGAGCGAGGAAGCGTTGTGGAATTTTTTCCCAGATGCCGTGCGGTGGTTTCCACTCGATCAGAATTGATGATTTTTTTTCTTGGAAAGAGGTGTATTCGATCATCATGGGAATGGCATGACCGCCGATGAGGAAAGTGCTTTCCACGCTAATACGCATTGTATTTTTTGAAGATACCCACGCGTCAATCAACGCGGTCTTTTTTTTGTCATAGGTGTTAAGGAAAAATCGTGCTCCGTTGGGTGTGGTGATGCGGAAATGGTATGTGCCGGTTTCTGGTGGCAGCAAGGCCCCCTGCCAGTGGATAGAAAATGCTTTTGGGTTAATTTTTTTAACGCCGTGATTATTTGCAAGATTGAATGAGGGTGTTGGTTCGATACGTGTTAGCAGTTTTTGCTTCTGCTTATTCATTTTTTCCGCATTGAAGTAATTTGTGGTGAGGCCGTGTTGTTTGGGAATGGGGGAGTGACCTCTGAACGAGGTAACCAAATCTGCGATGGAGTTTCGGTGTTGGTGTTGGGTCCGGCGGAGTAGTGCTTTGCGAACGGGTTTTATTTTTGCCTGTGCCTCAGGAGAATAAAATGCGTGATAAATATATTGTGCAACGGCTTTGGCATCCTCATCGATGACAAGTTCATCGTCATCTTCAGGCATTGTCTTATGGATTATCCGGGTGAGTTTTTCGATACTACTGGTGCCGACTAATGCCTCATCATATTCATCAGCTACCCCCTCACCATTCTCTCCATGGCATGAAATGCAGTGTTCCTTGTAGATGACTTTCCCCTTGGCTGCAAAATCTGCAGCCGCTAATTTATCGGAGACTATTGAGAGCCCCGTAATAAAAAGAATAATAACAAATTGCCGCACGAAGATAAGTATACGTTAAAAACGAACTCATTCTTCTATAAAAAGTTGGTGTATGTGTTTCTCTTTACATGGTGTTTATTCTCGCGCTTCAGGGGTATCTTCTTCATGCTGTCTTGGTGCAAAAAACCATCATAGTCTTGTTTCTGTTGGCTGGAAATTTGAGTGCGCAGAACGTTGATATATCGACTGTGCCGCCGGATCTGAAGGTCCCAGTGCTGACGGCCGGAAAACCTTCTGCTGGGTTACGTGTGAAGCAGACATTGCCGATTTATGAGAAGACGGACGTTTATCACGTGCTTTATCTACCCACCAATTGGAAACCGAGTGGCAAGTATCCGGTCATTGTTGAGTTTGCTGGCAACGGGCCTTATCGAAACAAGTTTGGCGATGTTAGCACGGGGCACGTCGAAGGGAGTCGGTTGGGATATGGGATTTCCGGCGGGAAGGGATATATATGGCTTTGCCTACCATATCTTAATAGTGCTGGAACAGCCAATGTTACGCGTTGGTGGGGGAGTAAGCCGGACCACAATCCGAAACCGACGATCAATTATTGTAAGGCAGCCGTGATGTGGGTGTGCCAAAATTATGGTGGCGATTCTAAACGCGTGGTGCTGGCTGGATTTTCACGCGGTGCAATCGCTTGCAATTTCATAGGACTGCACGATGACGAAATTGCCAAACTCTGGTCAGCTTTTATCCCCTACAGCCACTACGATGGTGTGATCACAGGATGGCCGTATCCTGGTGCGGACCGTACTTCGGCGCTGATAAGATTAAAGCGATTGGGTGAGCGGCCGCAGTTCATTTGTGGTGAAGGCGCCAATGCGAATGGCACCGCAGCCTATCTAAAAAAAACCGGAGTAAAGGGTCAATTTACGTTCATAGGAACTGGGTTCCGCAATCACAGTGATGCGTGGACCCTGCGCCCTTCTCGGGCGCGTGCGGAACTGCGTAAGTGGTTGGCAAAGAGCCTAAAAATCTCTGTTACTGCCACCGAATGAGATCAACTAAAGCGTCACCATTTCACCCGTGCGGAATGACTTGTCGGCTGCTGCCACGATTTTCATCGAGTTGATCGCGTCGTTCATGTGATCTGTTAGGTCGGTGTCGTTCTGAATGGCATCAAGGAAAAACACCTGTTCGCGGTGGCAGAGTTCATCATGGTCAGGTTCGTCGCCGGTTTCAGTCCATTCGTCTTGTTTAACGAACTGGTTGTGCTCATCAAGTTCGGAGAAGTGACGTCGCAGGGTGTTGGTTTTGGTGTGGGCATCAACATCATCGGAAGCACCTGCGCCGGCAGCTTCTTTAGCTTCGATAGTGACGCAGCCTTTGGGGCCAACGACGTCTTTGACGAAGAATGCCGTTTCGGACATCATCGGTCCCCAACCGGCTTCATACCAGCCGACGGAGCCGTCCTCGAAAGTGACTTGTAGGTGACCGTAGTTGATTTTTCCTTCGGGAAGTTCATCCGAGAGGCGGGCGCCGAGCCCGGAGACGCGGACGGGCTTTGAGCGGGTCATCTGGCACATGACATCGACGTAGTGCACACCGCAATCGACGATCGGAGAGATCGATGACATGAGATTTCTGTGGGTTTCCCAGTTATCTCCGGACGATTGCTGGTTCAGGTTCATGCGCATCACTAGTGGCTTGCCGAGATCGTGGGACATCTCGATGAATTTTTGCCAGCTCGGGTGGTGACGTAGGATGTAGCCGATGACGAGTTTGCGACCGTTTTTCTTGGCAGCTTCGACAATATTTTCCGCCTCCTCGACGGTTTCTGCTAGAGGTTTTTCGATAAACACATCACAGCCTGCTTCGAGGGCAGCGATGGCGTAGGGCGCGTGGGTATCGGGATAGGTTGAGATGGAAACGGCGTCGGGTTGGGTCTCCTCGAGCGCCTTGTAGTAGTCATCGAAGAGAGCATAGCCGCCGCCTAACTCGTCGTTGAGTTTTTCACGTGAGCCTGCGGAGCGGGTGCAGATACCGGCAATTTCAAACTCAGGGATGTTGTGATATGCGAGGGCGTGTGAACGGCCCATATTGCCGGCGCCGGCGCAGAGGATTTTAGTCATGGTGATTCGATGATTGGGTGATTTGATGAGGATGCAAAAACTGCCCCGAGATTTCTCGGGGCAGCTGCTTATAAATGTTAAATGCTAAATGGAAAATGTTAAATTAGATCTTCCACGGTCCGCGCATTGGCTGGTTGATCAGCTTGTTAGCCTCGATGTCGTCGATAAACTGGAGTTTGTCAGAATCAAACTTCAGTGGCTTGCCAAGACGCAGGGCGACTTTAGCGATATTAATGATGGTCGATGATCGGAAACCATTTTGTTCGTTGAGGGCAAACTTTTTGCGCTCGCGCACGGCCTGATGGAAGTCGGTGATGACTGGCGGTGGTCCAGGGAGCTCTTTGAGTTTTTTATCAAGATCGGGCACGTCCTTGGTTCTGAAGTGGCGGTAGATGCTGCCTTTGGGGCCGGTTATAATCGGTTCTTCAGGCTTGTTCTCTGCGTTAAGAATGATCTTGGTGCCATCGGCATAGACGAGTTCGATACGGCGCCATGGTAATACGGCATCGTGGTGCTGTTTTTGTGTATCAACCTCAACACTCACTGGGCTTTCGTTGTCTTTTCCGAGAACGAATTGGCAGGGATCCAGGTAGTGCTGACCCATGTCGCCAAGTCCGCCGCCATCATAGTCCCAGTAGCCACGGAACGAGCCATGGACACGGTGAGCGTTGTAGGGCTTCATCGGTGCTGGCCCGAGCCACATATTGTAGTCGAGGTGCTTGGGGATTTCTTGCTCTTTGAGGTTAGTCTTGCCCGACCATTGACCAAGCTTCCAGTTGCCAACAAATGCCGTGCCTAAATTAAAGGTGTATGGTCCGTCGCCAAGAAGCTTGTGGTGCACCACTTTCCATGCCTCTGATGCTGGACGGCTCAGGCCGTAGTAACGAGATTGGAATCGGAACCATGTGTTGATGCGGAAGATTTTTTCATGTTCGGTAACGGCTTTCACCATCGCCTGACCTTCGCCGATGGTGCGGGACATTGGTTTTTCACACCATACATCTTTACCTGCTTTGACCGCAGCGATTGCTTGGATGGCATGCCAGTGTGGTGGGGTTGCTACGTGTACGATGTCGATGTCCTTGCGGGCGATGAGCTCGCGGAAATCGGAGTATCCTTCGACGTCACCATCACCTCGCTTCTTGGCCTCGGCTTGGCGGGCGCTGAGACGTTTGCTGTCGACATCGCAAAGCGCCAACAGCTTACCGGGCATGCCGAGGTGTGAGCGGGAAATTCCTCCACAGCCGATAATGCCTTTAGTGAGTTGGTTGCTGGGGGCTTTAGGCCCGCCTAGTGCGATGTAGCTCGGGAGTATCTGCACGGTTGCCATCGCAGCGAGACCCTTCAGTGCGGTTCGGCGTGATGTCAGTGGCTGGCCAGCTGCGCTGGAATCAGATTGGTTCATGGATTCAATTACGTGAATGAGTTTGCTGATATTTCGGGAAATTACACAGTACTCTCGCTATCCGGGGAGGCAGCCTCGTCAACTTCCTCGGCATCGACATCGTGGTCAACTTTGTCCCAGAAGAAGACGGCAAAAATGATGAAGATGACGGCAGCCATGCCGGCGGGGAAAAGCCAATATTGTTTCCAGTCGGTCATCGCCTTGGTGACAAGCTCGGAGTCGACAGCATTGGCGTAGCCTTGGCCGAACATACCTATCAAGCTATCCCAGAAGCTTGTGTGTGTATTTTCGCTGGAGGCTTTGATGTTTTCCATTAGTGGACCATGGCCGGCTGGGGCGGCGCCGTATTCCGCATAGGTGTTGGGAAGCGCTTTATCGGTGAATGGCCAGTTACCTCCAAATGCCATACGGAAACCGAAGAACATTCCAATCCCTTGAGTCAGAAAAACCAGAAGCGACTGTGCTTGGCCACGAATCTCTGCTGGGGCTTTTTTATCTGTATAGATAAATCCAGTTACGAAAAAGAAGTCGTAGCAGATGCCATGCAGTGCTACACCCAAGAGAAGCATCCACATGATTTGGTCAGGTGCCCCAAAGGCAAACAGGGCATAACGAGCGACCCAGCATGCCATGCCGATGAGTAACATCATTTTGACGCCGAGTTTGCGGAAGAAAAACGGGATGAGAACCATGAAGACAATTTCGGACATCTGTCCGAGAGTCATTGCGGCACCGGCTTCGTTGAATCCTGCCGCGCCTAAAAAAGCTGATGTTTGTCCGTAGTAATAGGCAAGAGGAATACAGATTAGGGTGGAACAAACAGCAAAGACAAGAAAGGCTGGATTTTTTAGAAGCTTTAAGGCGTCTACCATGAGGAGTGATCCAATATCAATTGGTTTGCCTTTGGCGGGCGGAGGAGTATTGGGAAGAGTGAAGCAATAAGCGCCTAAAGCGATACTGGATGCAGCTCCTAGCCAGAAAATATTTAGTGAATCAGACCAGCCAACAGCACCTAGGCCAAGCCCTGCAACAATCCAGCCGATGGTCCCCCAAACTCGTGCCTTTGGGAATTGCTCTTGCTTGAGGTGGGTGAAGGTAATGGTATTACCAAGCCCAAGAGTAGGCATGTAACAGAGCATGTAGGCAATCATCAGATTGACAATTAACGGGCCTTTATCAGCACCTTGCGGAGCGATCACTGCGATCGCGCACATGATGCCGCCACCGATGAGCATCAGTAGACCCATGACTTTTTCCGATGCGAATAATCGGTCAGCGATGAGCCCCAAAAATAGTGGTGATAAAATGGCTGCGATGGGTGCGCTTTCGTAAGCTCCACCGATGGATGCGCCGAGATCATTGTTTCCCATTGCCAATGCAAGTGTGGCAAACCATGCTCCCCATGCAAAAAACTGGAGGAACATCATGATTGAGAGACGTGTGAGATTGTTGTTAGGTTTTGTGCTCATGGTGAGGTTTTTAAGTTGTGCGTAAAAAATGCGCGAGGGGGTTTAATTACATTTATTATTATGGTTCTATTGAAGTTGGTTGGTAATATCAATAATTTGTCAATTCCGACTATTTATTAACAATGGCGATTTTGCAAGCAAGCTGTGTAGAGCACCATTGTGATGCGTTATTTGAGCGGAATTTTCGTGCGTTACAAGGATAGGCTTGAATAAATGTGTGTATGAGATTGCCACTTGATCCCGGTGATACGCTCGGCGACGGTTGCTGGGAAACGCTGAAGCGTGTCTTGGCACTGGTATCTACGCTGTGGCTGGGGTGTATCGCGGCGTTGATTGCGTATTATTTTGCAGAGGTGGCGGGTGCCGTTTGGGCGGGAGCGTGGGGTGATTTGGGCGAGATTATTCTAGAAATGGGCGTGACGGTTTTATGGTCATTGCTATGGGCACCTTTCTATTTGCTCTTTTCGCTATGGGGTATTGTGCTTTTACCTCTGATAGGCGTGGTAATGTTAATGATGTATCGCGCGGATAAGAACGTGACCTGGTTCTGGTTTTCTGCCGTGATGGGATCAGGCGTCATGGCGATGAATGGGTTTATTGAGTTACCCTTGGTCTACGCATTGAGCGCAGTGGCATGGGTTATTTTTTTGCTGGTGATGGTATCGCTCGCCGCTGGTTGCTGGCTGTTCCACGGTTGGCAGCAGAATTCGCAGGCAGCACATCTGCAAGAGGTAATGGCTGAAAATGAATTGCGTAGGTTGGAGATTGAGCAGCAGTATGGCACGACATCATTCGGGCAGGGGAATGTTCAGGAAATGGATGATGATTCCTAAATAGCTAAGGCTGCAGGTCTGAGTTGCGAACCCAAGTGAGGATACCACAAAAAAACCCTGCAGGAAATGACCCGCAGGGTTTTTGAGAACGTTTGAGTTTTTGCTGTGCCTAACGGCTCTCGATCGGCGGCACTGGCATGGTTTCCGCAGGCCCCACGTACTTGGTGAGTGGGCGGTAGAGTCGGTTGTCTTGCAGTTGCTCAAGCACTTGCGCGGTCCAGCCGGCAGCACGAGCAATAGCAAAGATCGGAGTAAACAGATCGGTTGGGATACCCAGTGAGTAATAAACGGTAGCCGAGTAGAAATCGACGTTTGCATTTAATCCCTTACGCTCGCGCATGATTTCGGCAATACGATTGGACATATTAATCCACTTCGGTTCACCCAGCTCCTCGGTGAGTTTGATTGCCATCTTTTGCAGATGTGGCGCACGTGGATCGAGTACCTTGTATACGCGGTGGCCGATACCCATGATTTTCTTTTTGTTGGCAAGACAGTCTTCGACGTAGGCATCTACTTTGTCTTCTTCGCCGATTTCCTCAAGCATGTGGATCACACCCTCATTGGCTCCACCGTGCAATGGGCCCTTCAGGGTGCCAACAGCTGAAGTAATTGCTGAGTAAATATCGCTCAAAGTGGCTACTGTGACTCGCGAAGAAAATGTGGAAGCATTCATGCCATGGTCAGCATGAATAATGTAGGCGATGTCGAGTGTGCGTGCCGCGGCATCACTTGGAACCTCACCATTAACTAGGTAAAGAAAGTGAGCAGCCTCGGAGAGGTCGCTACGAACTTCAGGAAAATCAAGACCTTGGCGTGAGCGGTGGTAGTATGCAACGATAGTGGGTATCTGGGCCACGATCGATAGAGCGACTTCCCGGTTGGCTTCATGATCGGGCTCGCCGATTTTTGCACGCTTATCAGTCAGGCCTAGCATCGAGACACCTGTGCGGATAATGTCCATTGGCAATGCGTCTTTGGGGGCAGTTTTCAGAAAATCGATTACTCCCTGAGGTAATTCGCGTCGGCTGCGCAAGCTCACACAAAAGGTATCAAGCTCAGATTGGTTTGGCAGTTTTCCGTTGTGCAAGAGGTAGGTGACTTCTTCAAAGGTGCAACCGTTGACTAGGTCATCTATATCATAGCCGAGGTAGGAGAGTTTTCCCTCCAGGCCTTCGACCTTGCTGAGGCTCGATTCATTGGCGACGACTCCTTCGAGTCCCTTGGCGTAATCAGACATAATCAGTATTTTTAATAGTAGTTAACAGAGAGGTATGCAGTAAATAATAGGCACGTGTGCGGTCAAATAAGCGGTATCTAGCTGACATGCAAGGATGAATGCTGGTGGAATTATGTCATTAGGACGTCATATTTTCTGTATTCTGACATTGGTAATTTATTTTCTCACAATACAATTCACCATGTGAAGGCGATTTTAGCTATAGAAACCTGTGTTCCGGAGGCAAGTGTGGCTCTATGGGTGAATGGTGGCTGTGTGTTTAAGCAGCAGTTCGCTAGCGATAGAAATCATAACTCGATGGTGTTTAATGCCATAGAAAATTTATTAGGCGAACTTGGTGAGCTGAAACTTGACCTCGTAATCGTTGGCACTGGGCCTGGCAGTTATAGTGGTACTCGTATCGGAATTGCTGTGGGACAGGGAGTGGCACTTGCACACAATTGCCCTGCTGTTGGTTTGGGGTCGTTTGCGGCTACCTTTTTTGCCCGGCAAATCGCACCATCCATGGCAGTGGGGGATGCTCGACGAGGGCTCTATTACATAAGCAAGATCAATGATGTAGGTGAGGCAGCACCGGTAGAATTGATGAATCATGAGGAGTTCGAAAAAAAACTGATATCAGCGGGGAATATAACTTTGTTCACTTTTGATGATCCTGCGTCATTTCAACTCAGTGATGCCTTGTCACAGAGCGTTGAGCGCGTGCGACCAGAGGCGCATTACCTGATCGATACATGGCAAGATCTGAGCCCAACTCGTCGTGATGCACTTATCAAGCTCCCGCTCTCTCCGACCTATTTGCGTGCACCTTTCACCTCAAAAGCCAAGCCTGGGCATCCGCTGCTACGTTGAGATAATCATCTCAAAGTCGCTAATTATGTAGTTAAAGGTAATCATTCTAATCCAAGTTGCCTACCAAAACAGTTGGGATTCGCCTTGACTGAAAAGATGTTAGATAGTGACATGGGTAACTATTTAACCCACACCATTAGCACGCATGTCCAAAATAATTTCTAATCGTATCCCACAATGTATCACAATATTTGCGGGATTGTTCGTAATGTTAGGTTCCATCATCACGGCAAAAGCTCAAAATTTTGAAGGAAAAACTATTTCTTCAGTGACGATACGTTTCAAGGGAACCAAAACTGTAGATGAAGCGAAGCTGCGGGGTTTTATGGGGGTGCGTGCTGGACAGAAATACAGTGCCTCAAATCTCGATGACGATGTTCGCAGCCTTTATGAGAGTGGTCTTGTGGACGATGTGCGTTGGCTTGCAAAACCTGCTGGTGCTCGAGTGAGCCTCACTGCTGAGATTCAGACTCGTGCCAAAGTAGTCGCTGTTGGATTTCGTGGGAACACACGATTTTCAGATCGTAAGCTCGCAAGTGTCACCAAGCTCAAGGCTGGGGGCGTGATGAGCGATGCAGCTATCTTATCCGCACGCCGTAATATCCAGGATCATTATCGTGGGTTTGGGTTTGCTGATGTTGGTGTAAGTCACCGGATTCAGAAGACGCCAGACGTCGCCGGTACTGCCGAGCTTATGTTTATGATTCAGGAGGGAGCTTTGGCTGAGGTGCGCAAGATCCGTTTCATAGGCAATGAGGCATACGATGACAAACTGCTGGAGAAAGAAATGAAGACCAATGAAAAGGGTTTCTTTTCATTTCTTACCAAGTCAGGCCGTATCGATCCTGAGAAGCTTGATAATGACCTCGACAACGTTTTGGATTACTACCGTGACCGTGGTTACCTTCGCGTATCAGCGACACTGCAACGCGCTCCTGTAGGTGACGGGCGTGTGGATCTTATCATTACAATTCGAGAAGAGGCGAAATACACGGTTGGTAATGTTGGTTTTGGCAAAATGACTGTCTTTCAAGCATCTGAACTTATGCCATCACTGACTTTGAATTCTGGTGATGGTTATGCAGTTTCTAAGATGCGAGATGATATTACCATGATCCGTAAGTATTATGGTTCACGCGGGTATGCCGATGCGGCAGTCACTCCAGATATCCGTAATATTAGCCCGACATCAGTTTCCATTACTTACCGGATTGTTGAGGGACGCCGCTATCTCGTAGGGCGTGTCACTATTGAGGGTAACGACAAGACGCAAGACCGCGTTATCCGCCGCGAGCTACCCTTGAAACCCGGCGATAATATGAACACTGTGGAACTGGAGACCTCTCGTAAGCGTCTGCAGAACATGAACTACTTCAATCAAGTTCAGGCAACAGCATCCCCTAGCGATCAAGCCGGATACAGGGACATCAATATTCTGGTTAATGAGAAAAAGACCGGATCAATTAGCTTTGGTATAGGATTTAGCTCGGTTGATAGCATCGTAGGATATATCAATCTGGAGCAGACAAACTTCGATATCACAAACTGGGGTCGCTTCACCGGAGCAGGTCAGCGATTTAACACGCGTATCCAGTTGGGTAGCGAGCGCACCGATTTTCGCCTCTCATGGCAAGAGCCATGGTTTATGGGCCAGCGCCTCGCGCTAGGGACGGAGTTTTTCTATCGTGATGCGCAATATTATAGTTCCGAATATGAGCAGAGCCAGCACGGCTTTGCGCTCTCACTGCGCAAGCCGCTTGGTAAACGCTCCTATCTTCGAGGTGAGTATCGCATCGAAAAAATAGGTATCGAAGTTGATTCTGCAACGCTTGCGCTCGCTGGGCCGGAGTCCATGTTTAATCGTGAGGATGGTGATTATGTCCGTAGCGCACTCAGCCTAAACTACGTCTATGACAGCCGAGATAGTAACAAGCTGCCTCGTAGGGGTCATAAGATTGACCTGGGGGTCAGCTTTGCTGGTGGCATAGTTGGAGGTGATGTGGATGTCTTTGTTGTATCCGGCTCTGGTTCCAAGCACTGGTCACTCTGGGGGGATAGTATCCTCAATGTCAAAGGGGCTTTTAACGTCGCGGATACCCATGGTGACAGCAAGTTTGTGCCTATTTTTGATCGCCAGCACCTTGGTGGCCCACACTCACTGCGGGGCTTTGAAAACCGTAACGTTGGGCCGCGTGACGCGGCAACTGGCGAGGTTCTTGGTGGTAATACCTCAGCATTCGCATCTGTCGAATACACCTTTCCACTCATTGAGCGTGTTCGAGGTGCCCTGTTCTACGATGTAGGTGTGGTCAATGCTAGTTCATGGAGCTTTGGTTCGGATATATACCATGACGCTGGTTTTGGCCTGCGTCTGAACTTGCCCTTCGGCCCTTTAGCCATCGACTATGCGATCCCACTTGGCACACCATCTGACGACAAAGAGGCTGATGAAGGTGGCCAGTTCCAGTTCTACTTGGATTACAAGTTTTAGCCGACTGACGAGCTACAATTATTTCAAAACCCTCAGGTGATTGCCTGAGGGTTTTTTAGTGACGGTTCTCTGGAGGAGTAGGCGTAGTGATCCTCATAACACAAACATTGGCATCTTGGCTCATCTTCTGACTTGCCAAGATATGATGAGGCAATGATGATAACGATCTATGGACGCGATACGGGCAGATTCAATCATTAAGGAGTATGGCGATGTTCGCGCGCTGGACAATGCCAGCATTGCTATCGAAAAAGGTGAATTGTTTTTTTTGTTAGGATCTAGTGGCTGCGGTAAGACCACATTGTTGCGCTGCATTGCAGGATTGGAAACACCGACGTCGGGTCGGATTTTTTATGGTGACATGGATGTAACCAAGCTTCCTACCCACAAGCGTGAGGCGGCGATGATGTTTCAAAGCTACGCGTTGTGGCCGCATATGAATGTGGGGCAGAATATCGGGTTTGGATTAGAGGAGCGAAAGGTGGAGAAAAAAGAGATCGAGCGGCGCGTCGGCGAGGCGCTTGAGATGGTGCACCTTGAGGGCTATGGCGATCGTAGAATTGACCAGATGTCTGGTGGTCAGCAGCAGCGTGTTGCGTTGGCACGTGCATTGGTCGTAAAACCTAAATGCCTATTACTAGATGAACCGTTATCTAACCTTGATGCCAAGCTGCGACTTGAAATGCGTAGTGAAATCCGCCGTATTGTTAAGGAGAACAATCTTACAGGGGTGTATGTAACTCACGACCAAGAGGAGGCACTTTCTATGGCTGACCGTATGGCAATTCTTGATGCTGGTCGGATTGTTCAGAGTGGTACACCAGAGGATATTTATAGGAGCCCACTGAGCGCGCATGTTGCCGGATTTATTGGTGAAACTAATCTTATGAAAGCTACTGTTCAGGGTGTTGAGGATACCGAAGGTAGGCTGAAAGTTCATTTAAATACAGCATCTGGAAACTTTTGTGGCTATGTAGCGCAGGGTAATTGGCGGCCGGATGATGGATCTGAAGTGCTTGTATCGATACGTCCGGAGGCGCTATCCGTTGGTAGCTCTGAAGTGCCTGTCAACCGAGTCGATGGACAGGTAATTGAGCGCATGTATCTCGGAAGTAATGTGCAGTATAAGGTTAAGGGTGAGGGCGATTTGCTCTGGAATGTCTCAGAGGCTAACCCTCAATCGATGCGTCAATCAGGTGATCGGGTGCTGCTTACCGTTAACGCGGCGGATGTCGTTATTTTAAAGGCATGAATAAGTGGTTGAATAGTAAGAACATGGTCGCCGCAGCGCTTGTTCTTTGCGTCGCTGCCCCCATCGTGCTCAGTAAAAAGCAAGATGGCGGTAATGTGACTGTGGATAATGCCGACCGTAGGATCAACATTATCACACCGCATAATGAGACGATACGTCGGGAGTTTGGTGAGGCGTTCCAGGATTGGTGGAGAGAAAAAACAGGAGAGGCTGTGTATGTAAATTGGCTTACACCGGGTGGCACATCTGAGATTCGCAAGATTCTAAATGGAAAATATAAGGCTGCTGAAAGAGTCGGTGACGATGGCATAGGTATTGATATATTTTTTGGTGGTGGTGATTATGATTTCCGCAAGCAGGCGCAGGCTGGGCACCTTGCCAAGCTTGAGGTTTTTGAAAAGCACCCAGCATGGTTCAGCGATAACGTGATTCCGGCATATTTTACTGGGGAGAAGTATTATGACCCACAGCACGCATGGGTAGGTGTGTGTCTCTCACGATTTGGTATTTGTTATAATTTGGATTCCTTGAAGAGGCTTAAGATAAAACCGCCAACAAAGTGGTCTGACCTAGGTGATCCAAAGTATTTTGGTTCTATTGCTCTGGCTGACCCGTCAAAAAGCGGATCGGTTTCTCGTGCTTTTGAGATGCTCATCCAGGAGCAAATTCATGAGGCAGTCACGACACTGCAACGCAAACCGGGTGAGACTCAGATCCAATTTGATAGGCGTGGCCGCAGTGATGGATGGGACAAAGGCATCAATTTGATTCAGAAGATTGCGTCAAATGCGCGATATTTCACTGACAGTGCTACCAAAATTCCTCATGACGTTGCCCAGGGTAATGCTGCCGCTGGGATGTGTATTGATTTTTATGGACGAACGTATGAGGAGATGCTGAAAAAGGACGACGGCAGCACGCGCATGCGCTGGATTTCTCCAAAGGGTGGTACTTCCATGAGTGTGGATCCAGTTGCTGTGATGAAAGGTGCCCCCGACCCCGAGATTGCCCAGGCATTTGTTGAATTTCTGCTTACTAAAAAAGGCCAACTGCTCTGGAATGCCAAACCAGGAACGCCGGACGGAACGCAATACCGCGCTCTGCGTCGCATGCCTGTCAGGAAAGATGTCTATACCGAGGAAAACATGAAACACTTCGCTGATCCCTCCAACCCTTACGATGAGGTCGGTGGTTTTGTTTACGAGAGTGAGCTCACGGGCAAAGGTTTTAAATCGATTCAATTTATCATCCGAGTGATGTGTCTTGATTCGCACCAAGAACTTAAGTCAGCATGGGAAAAATTGGCGGCAGCCAACATGCCGCCTGATGCGATGAATATTTTTTTCGATACTGCCTTGGTGTCTTATCAAAATGCCATGGGTGATATTCGTCGTCAACTAAGTGAAGGATCAAAAGTGCAAAGCGCGAACCTCGCTGTGAAGTTAGGAAAATACTTCAGGAAGAATTATAAAGCTGCCGGTAAGCTGGCAGAGGAAGGAGGGCAGGCCGATGAATAAGCCAGCAGCTTACTCAATCACAACCGTCGTTGTCATCATCTTTGGTGTGTTTTTTCTTTATCCCGTGGGGATGACGCTGGCAGTTGCTTTTGAGGGTGAAAATGGTGGTTTTACCATGGATTATGTCATCGGTGTGTTCAGTAATCCCGTTTATGTGGAGGGTCTCTGGAATGCCTTGATGATGGGAGTATTCAGTACGCTGGTATCGCTTTTGATTGCCTTTCCCCTTGCGCTTGCATCGCACCGTTGGGTGTTTCCCGGCAAAAAATGGCTGAGTATACTTATCCTTGCGCCGCTTGTTTTGCCGCCGTTTGTGGGGGCTGTTGGTGTTAAGCAAATTCTCGGTGTTACCGGATCACTGAACTCGTTACTTATTGATATCGGATTGATGAGCCCGAACTACCCGATGGATTGGTTAGGTGAGGGGAGATTTTGGGGTGTGGTCATCATGAACGCACTGCACCTCTACCCGATTCTTTACATGAATATAGCGGCGACGCTTACGCACCTTGATCCGGCGATGGAGCAGGCAGCGCAGAATCTTGGTTGCTCACCTCTGCGGCGACTACGCAAAATAACCCTGCCGCTCTGCATGCCAGGGATATTTGCAGGTGCTGCGATTGTTTTCATCTGGTCATTTACCGAGCTGGGAGTTCCTCTGGTATTTGATTACACCCGCGTCGCTTCGGTGCAGGTTTTCGATGGTATCAAGGACCTTAATGCAAACCCTATGCCTTATGCCCTCGTTGGTGTTATGCTGGTGATTTCTGCCACCGTCTTTGCTATATCAAAGGTTCTCTTAGGTAGGTCAGGGCTTGGAAGTGCTCCCCGACCAAAAACGCATGACGGTGAAGTGAGGCTTAATGGTATCAAAGGATGGATTATGTCTGCCGCATTCCTCGCCGTCTTTTTTATCGCCTGTGTGCCACACCTAGGTGTGTTGCTGCTTTCGGTCACTGGCGACTGGTATGGTAGCATTTTACCGGAGTCGATGACGACGGCACACTACAGTGAGGCACTTGGTCATCCGCTCGTGGTTCCTTCCATCAAAAATAGCCTTATCTATGCGTCTTGCTCTACGATGTTAGATATAGTCCTTGGCACAGCCATTGCTTGGGTAGTCGTGCGGAGCACGATCCGGGGGAGGGTTGTTTTGGATGCAGTAATGATGTTGCCTTTAGCAGTTCCTGGTCTGGTCCTCGCGTTCGGATATATCGCTGTGACCCAAAAAGGAGAAATGCTTCACTGGATGGTGGGAGACCCAGCAAATCCATTACTACTTCTTGTTGCCGCCTACGCGGTGCGGCGCTTGCCCTATGTGGTGCGTGCTGCCGTGGCAGGTCTTCAGCAAAGTAATATTGCTCTTGAGGAAGCAGCTCGAACGCTTGGGGCATCGCCACTTCGTACGTTGAAACGCGTCGGTGTGCCGTTGATTGGTGCCAACCTTGTTGCCGGCGGAATCCTTGCGTTCGCTTTTGCGATGTTAGAAGTGTCTGACAGTTTGATCCTCGCCCAGCAGGCGGAACATTATCCGGTTACCAAAGCTATTTACTCATTGCTTAGCACCCTTGGGAATGGTCACGAGCTTGCATCCGCTCTCGGTGTTTGGGCGATGATATTCCTGGGCATATCGATCATGGGTGCTTTTGTGATCCTCGGTAAACGAGGCGGCAGCATTTTCAGGATGTAAAACCCACTATTCAGGGATCGGCTTGTTCGGCAGAATCAGTGAGAACAAGTCTGTCTCCACCACCTGGCGATTACCAAGGAACTCAACAAGGATTTTTACTCGCTCAGCAGCTGGGAGAACCTCTACTACCTTACCGTGAAAACCTTCCAGTGCTCCGTGAGCGACTTCTACCTCATCACCTTCTTTGACCGTTGGTTGTAGAGTGATCATGTCGTCGTCACCTTCGCCTTGTTTTTCTATCTCTTGTATTAGTTCTGCGACAAATGTGGTGGGTATTTCTGGAATGTAGTCACCAAATTTGAGTAGCTTCATCACACCGTGGCTGTGTACGACGTCGCGCTCACGTTCAAGGCGCGAAAAAAAAGCAAAAATATAACCGGGAAACATCGCCTCAACCCACCAGATTTTGCCACGGCGGGTGGCTTTACGGTATCGCAGACGCGGGCAAAACGACTGCACACCATCAAGCTGGGCGAGCGACCTTGCGGCTACATGTTCACGTTTGGTTTTTGTGCGCACGCAGTACCATGCGGCTTCATCGCTTGGTATTATTGGGTCATCGATCATGAATCATTCACCAAGAAATTTCTGTAATAGCGGTAATACTAAGTTGGCTTTACCTGACCAGCGGCCGAGGCGTTGGATACGTTCTTCGTAAAAGGCCTTCAACTCTGGATCATCTACTTTGTCGAGCTCGCGCTCTAGCCTTGCAAGTTTATCCTGCCCGCTTTTTAGGTGTGGGCGAATTTCCTCACGGATAAACCCACCAACCAGTTTTTTTAGCTCTACGTCCGCTTCGAAGTAAGTTTTCCGGTCGTCCCGATAATCAACTTGTCTAACCGCACCGAGAGTCCGCAGCATTTTAAGCCCTTGGCTTGCGGATCCTTTGCTGATGCCCAGTCGATTAATCAGATCTTGCATGGTCATTGGCTTTGGAGAGGCATAGAGTACTCCATAAATCTCACCGAGCGACTTCGGAAGACCAATCATACGAACGCCATCCTGAAAAAAAGATAGGATACGATCGTCGATCATCTCAGCTTCGGTTGATGGATTATCGTCTGCATTCATCATGGATTAGAATACAGCAAAAACCTTAAGGTTCAATTATTATTGAACACAGCCTATCAATAGATGATGTGTGTAATGTTTGAGACGTTTCAACGAAGCTGCACTATGGGAGCGTCTTTCTGTTTACTGTCGGTGGCAGTGGACAAATTGATGTCACTCTCATTTTTTGGCTTATGCGCAGCTGGCGTGGGCTTTTTGACCTTGTATTTTGTAGTGTAGGAGGCAGCCAACCAGAGAGTAAGGATCATTGAGCTGATAAAAATGAATGAGCGAACTGAAATCATGGCAGTAAATGAATGGTATAATGTTCGGATTCGTTAACATGAATGATATTTGTTAGCAAAGCCAAAATAATTTCAAGGAAACCGGCTCATCAGGTAATCATCAGAGATATGGAGTTGATGCATGCTATTTTGATTATCTTGCAACTACACTTGGTGTGCTGGTGGTGCCAAATCGATCTACTGAGCTCACAGCGATGGCTTCAGGGGAGCCGCTTAATGTGACCGAGGTGTTTGCTGCTGTGAGGATATGGGTGGTAAACCAGTTTTTACCGTATCGCGCTTGAACCGCATATTTTGCGGCACCCCGAACGGATGACCATTTAACTGAAACATTACTACGCTTGCCTTTGGCGCTTAATCGGGGTGCGGTTGGTTTGGTGGAGCTGATCCATGGCATGGGTGGTACGAGAGCGGCCGTGGTGTAGGACTTCTTGGCTAGCTCACCTGTGATACCTCCGCGGTTTTGCCGCAATGACTTCATGCTCCAGTGGACATGGCCAGCGTAATTACGACCAATACTTCGCGAGAGCTGTACCTGATTGATGATTTCGCTCGCAGGTCGACCAGGATCCTCGGTGCTCTTGATCCGCGCGGTGGCGATTCCTGGCCAGACAGGCCGGCGCCCTTGACTGCGCCACCAGCTGAGTAGGCGGCTATAGCCTTGGGGGCCGCTGATGCGCCAATAGAGTTGGGGTGATAAGTAGTCGCACCAGCCTTTTTGGAGCCATTTTCTGGAGTCTGCGGCAAGGTGCTCATAGGCGTTAATACTCGCAGTGGTGCCATTGGGAACGCCCGGTTTCCAGATGCCAAACGGGCTTATTCCCACACGGACCCATGGTTTGGATTTTTTGACCGACGCATACATATTGCTCACAAAGCTATCCACGTAACTGCGGCGTTGCGATGGGCTTTTACCGTCGGGAAAAATCTGTTTGGGCATGCCGTTGCTACCAACATCGGGGTAAGGGTAAAAATAGTCGTCGATGTGGATGCCATCGATGTCATAACGGCGGGTAACATCCAAAATTACAGAGAGGGCGCGTTGTTGGGTGGTGGTGTGCGAGGGATCCATCCATTTGTATGTTTTGAATCGGCGAATTAAGCTAGGGTGGGTTCGTGTAATATGATTGCTGGACATTTGCATCGTTTCACTGGGAGATGCTCGATATGGATTGAACCATGCGTGGACTTCAATGCCTCTCGCGTGAGCATGTGAAATACAGTAGGCAAGGGGATCATATCCGGGGGATCGTCCCATTGTTCCCGTCAGCCATGGGCTCCACGGCTCAATCCGAGAACGGTAGAGCGCATCTGCATTTGGACGTACTTGAAAAATGATTGCATTCATTTTTAGTCGTACCATTTGGTCGAGAATCGCGCGCATTTCGCTCTGCTGGGCGCTTGCTGAGAGACCTTTACGGCTTGGCCAATCGATGTTGTAAACGCTTGCTACCCATGCTGCACGGAACTCACGGGTTACCACTGGCGGATTTTCTTGGCTTGGTGAGTAATTTTTAGCTATCGTTGTAGAACTGAGGATTCCCAATACATAAACGATGTTTAGAATACGGTGTAGCATAGGGCAGCAGGGAAACATTATCTACTGTTGGGCATCAAGGTTAATCCTAATAATAGGTGGCTTCCCCGTGATATAAAGCACATGCATGAGCTTTACTCTTTCCTGCTTGTAAAGTGTTGGGTAAGCTAATTTTCATGAAAGGTTCGATGTTATGTGTCACATGTCTTTGGTTAATCAATTTGTGTTTATCTGCCGCTGATGAAACGGGCCTTCATCATGGTAAAACTGGTACAGGAAAAAAGGTGATACCCTACCGATGGGTAGAGACAGGAGAGGGGGATAGCCCCGCCCTGATACTATTTCTCCACGGCATGGGTGAGCGGGGGAAGGATAACCACCGACAGATGAAACATGGTATTCCATCGCTGCTTCGATGGTTAAAAAAAGAAAACAAACACTGCGTTCTGGTAGTGCCGCAATGTCCGGGTGACGCCACATGGGCTAGCACAAAGGGAAGCCATAAAGATGCTGATCGACTCAAATTAAATAGTAAGCCGTCATATCCGATGGGGCTTGTATTAAGTCTGTTAGATGAAATATTGAAGAAACACAGGGTGAATAAATCTCAGATTTATATCACCGGGCTGTCGATGGGCGGTTACGGAACATTTGATGCACTTGCTCGGCGACCTAATTTTTTTGCAGCGGCCATACCCATCTGTGGTGGTGGCGATAAGAAGACGGCAGACAAAATCAAGCACGTGCCCATGTGGGTATTTCATGGTGATGCTGATAGTGTGGTGCCGCCAACTATGTCACGCGCCATGGTTAAGGCGCTCGAGAATGCCGGAGGCACACCTAAATACACCGAATACAAAGGCGTACGCCACAATTCGTGGTCCGCAACTTACGCGAATCCCGAGGTATGGAACTGGTTGTTTGCACAGAAGAAGTAACCCGCCTCACTTATTCTCAATCGCCACGACCTTCTTCGGCATGATCGGCGAGTTAATGTCAGCGAGGTCGGAAGGTTTCACTCCTTTAGCGTGGCCGCCGAAACTAAATGTAGATGGCTGGTATTTGCCAACAAAGCTGATGTTGCCGTCAGCTTTGATCTCTTTTTCAAGTCCGGCAGCCCAGAAGATGCCGTTGATGAGCATGCGGCGATAGGAGTCATCTAGGATGTCTTCGGAGGCCCCTTGGGTGGAGTGGAAAACGCGTGCCTTGGTACCGTTTTTGGCGGTGTAGTTTCGGGTCCATGTCGATGGCACAGGTTTTTTCTTAGGGTCGGGATCGGCATCCTTCTCCATCGAAACCAGTGGTTGGCTATTAGTCAGCACGGTGAATCCCTCACGTGCGATGCCGTTGTAGGCGCCTGCGTGACAGAAGGCGTTGTCTTTCACCCCGAGTAGGATCGGGTGAGATTTTTGCTCGGGTATAAGTTGGATGCGAGTTCCCTGCTTGTGGTTTCTGCCGTAGTGGCCCACCCAGGTGTTGCCGAGGATTTGGTGGCCAAAGCCTTTTTCATAACCCGCCTCCTTGGCCTTGAAGTCATACTTGGCATATTTGCTGTTCTTGGGGATTTTGAAACCATGAGATGCGGTTCGCAGCCCCACGACAGGGCCGCCGCGGTTGAGGTAGGCATCGATATGTTGCATCTGGTCATCGGGCAGATTCAGGAAACGGGTGAAGATCACCATGAGGTCTGCCTTCTCCAGCGCTTCGAGACCTTTAATATCAGATGCCCCTGCGGTGATCTCACCTTTTTCGTTCACGCCAAAAAGCACGGTGGTTTTGAAACCGTGGTGCTGGGCGAGGATGCGAGCAAGAGCGGGGCAGGTTTCCTCGGTGCGGTATTCGTGATCGGAAGCGATGAAAACGATGTGCTTACCTTTGCCTGGTCCGGATTTTCCTTCGTAGGTTATTTGAGCGGCAAGTGGAGCGATGGTGAGTAGGAGGAGTAGAATGGCTTTCATGGTTGGTGGTCGGTGATCGAGTATATGTCTAAAGGGCTTGAGGTTGGAAATTATTTCTTTGATGGCTTTTTATCCCATGCTTGGACTGGGTTCAGTCTATAACGAGGAATGGCATCCTTGGCAGGCATGCGATCGATAATTTTCTGAAATTGTCCTAAGGCTTTGGTGGGCTCCAGGTCCTTGGAATCAATCAGGTTGTTCTTTTCCCAGCAATCGTTTTTCAGATCGTGGAGGTGGGAAATTTGTTTATTTTTGTCGACCTGGACTTTCCATCGTTGGTTGCGAATTGAGCGGGGTTTGAAAGCGAGCGCGGGTATGACCTGTCCATTGCTCAGCTTGGCGGGATGGCTACCCAAGGCAAGGATGTGAGTTTTGCCTGTCTTGCTCTCTGGGTCAGTTAGTGCGGATAGGAAAGAGATACCATCAATGCCTTTTGCATCCACCTTGATGCCAGCCATTTCAGCAAAAGTCGGCAAGATATCACTGAAGTCGACGAGCGCTTGCGTGGATTGATCTGGTTTTATTTTAGCCGGCCAGCAGGCGATGAATGGCGCGCTGATACCGTTCTCGGTCAGTTTGGTTTTGCCGTCACGGACAAGCGTGCCGTTCCGACGCCCTGAAATACTTCCAGATGTCCCGTTGTCGGTGGTAAAGATGACCAGGGTGTTCTCGCTGAGTTTGTGTTTTTCGAGATGATCTCGTAGCTGCTTCACGAGGTGATCTGTGTAGCGCACCATAGCTATGTGTTTATCCATCTTGCTCCTGGCATCCGGATTGAGCGGGGTGTGCACAAGTGGACCGTGAGTGAGTGCCATTGGCCAGTAGATGAAGAACGACTCGTCTTTTTTATTGGTGATGAAGTCAAAGATGAACTGGGCGTAAAGATCCGGCCCAAACTTGTCTTTGCGTGTCTGGCTGTTGTCGTCTTGAAAAATATACGGGTCCCAGTAGCGCTTGCTGCTTTGTTTGAGATTTCCACCTTCACCTCCGGTCCACATACACCATTGATCGAATCCGGCTTCGGCGAGTGAGCGGGGCTCTATCCGGAAGTCATTAATCTGCCATTTTCCCGCCACGCACGTCGAGTAGCCTGCGGACTTCATCACCTTGCCAAGAGATGGATACATCGAAGGGTCAAAGTGTGCCCGGGCTCCCCAGCGAGGCACATCCCAATGATTGACCCAGCCGTGCCGCTGCGGGTATTGCCCGGTGAGTAGAGTGACACGTGACGGTGTGCACTGTGGCATACTGTAGACGTTATGAAATAGCATCCCGTCCTTGGCGAGTTTATCGATGTGAGGTGTCTTGATGTCTTCCGCGCCGTAGCAGGATACCCATTCCTTGCCAAGATCATCAACAAGGATGAAGATGATGTTAGGTTTTTGTGCGCCGCATAAAGTCGACACAGCGAGCAGTAAAATAAGAAGAGGTTTCATAGTTTTACTTTTAAAGTTGAAGGTAGGTTGGCGAAATGCGGAAGTGGCTATTTCCCGCCTTGATGACGGCTGGCAGGCTCGTCTTATTTTTTGGCGAAAACTCGGAGCGGGGGACCTCAAGAAAGAAGCTGCCGTCGTTTTGTTTAGTGAATTTTTGTTTTTTGTTAGATGATATTTGCCCGTCTTCTGAAAATAGGTAATCAGGTGCCGGGGCGTTGGCTTTGTTGGGAGTCAGCCATAGCTTGATATGCTTGGCATCGGCCTTTGACGTCACGGTTGTTTCCCATGGAGCGGCTTTGCTGGGCATCTCACCACGAGCGCGCTTGAAGTGTTGGGACGTTTTTGGGTCGAGGATCGATAGATCACTCACAGGTAATGTAAGTGTGAAGTCTTTGAAGCCAGGGTAGCAATCTTTTGCGCAGCACATCCAGCGTGTTTCAGCGGTCAGGGTGGCCATTTTCGTGGGGATTTTTTTAGGTGCGGTAATCTCAACAATCAGAATGACGTCACGCTCGTAGCCGTGACATGGGTGCCCAGCCATGGTGGTGAGCGCGGGATAGGGCCAGCGGATTTCGCTGGCAGTGAATCCATCAGGCAGCTTCCACTTGATGGCGGTAGCCATACCGACGATGCCAGGGTTTTTCCAGTATGTATGAAAGCCGGAATGGTGGTGGATGCGGAGCCCAACGGTGATTTTTTTGCCCGGCACCACGCTGGGGGTCTCTGAAATGAGCGAGATGTCCAGGCCCTTGGATTCCTGAGCTGCGAGACCGGAAAATGAAAATAGGCTGAGCGCCAGAATGGAGCTTATTTTTCCCACTGAAACTGGAAATGTGGGTTTTTTGTGTGTGCCTTATCAAAGGTCTTTTTAACGTATTTGATGAGTTCAGGGTGATGGTTTGCGACATCATTCTTTTCCTGAGGGTCTTCAGCCAGATGGTAAAGTGCGATGGGTGCATTCTTGTTTTTCGACATCTTGAGTTGCAGAGCTTTCCACTCACCTTTTTCACCGAATCGTAAGGCACGTTTGCCACCTCGCTCCATGAATTCCCAGTAGAGATACTCGTGTTTTCTCTGATCTTTACCTAACAATTCGGGTAGATGGGAAATGCCGTCGAGTCCTTCAGGGATACTGGCGTCAGCAATTTCGCAGAGGGTGGGGAACAGATCCCAGTGCGCGGAAATGTGATTGCTAATCGTGCCCGGCTTGACCTTTCCTGGCCAGCGAACAATCAGTGGTGCGCGGATCCCTCCTTCTGTTAGGCTCCGTTTATATCCGCGTAGTCCACCATTTGAGTTAAAGAAATCAGGCATGTGGCCACCTTCTTTGTGCGGGCCGTTGTCTGAGCTAAACATGACCACGGTGTTGTCATCCAGATTAAGCTCCTTGAGAAGGTTCATGAGCTGTCCAACGCCTTCGTCCATCACGGTCATCATACCAGCGAATTGTGCGGCGGGGTTTTTCTTGTGCGGAGTGTTGTTGCCGTAGCGGCCGACTTTTTCCTCGAACTGGGGGAATTTTTTACGGAATGGAGCGGCGTATTTCTCAGGCACGTGCATGGCAGCGTGCGGGATGGCGATGGGTAGGTAGAGAAAGAAGGGTTTGTCCTTGTTCTCCCTGATCCACTTAAGGCTCTCGTCCATGATTAGGCTGTGGACGTAGGTTTTGCCGTCGAACTCGACTTTCTTTGTGCCGTCGTAAAGCCACGTTGGGTAGTAGGTATGAGCATTGCGTTGGCAATTCCAGCCAAAAAAGCGGTCGAATCCTTGGTTAGTGGGATCACCTTCGGAACCGGGGAATCCGAGTCCCCATTTGCCGAATGCACCTGTGGCGTATCCTTTGGCTTTTAGCGCCTCAGCAATAGTGAAGGTATCCTCTGGAATAGGGAACTGCCCCACGGGCTTGTGTTCGCGGTTGCCGCGTGACGGAGTGTGGCCGGTATGAAGTCCGGTCATCAGCACTGAGCGCGTAGGAGCGCAGACGGTTGATCCAGAGTAGTGCTGGGTGAATTTCATCCCCTCCTTAGCGAGGCGGTCGACATTTGGCGTGGTAAACTTTTTTTGCCCGTAGCATGATAGGTCGCCATAGCCGGCATCATCTAAGAGGATGTAGATAATATTTGGTTTATCGGCATGTACGAGTGCAGGAGCCAAGAGTATGAGTAACAAGAGAATCTGTTTCATGAGTTGATGAATTAAATACTAAATACGAGAATGATTGGAAGATTTTGCACAGAAATCCCATCATAAATACAAAAAACTAACCGCACTCGATATCCGACATCAAAATACCACAGCTTTAGGTGGGCCGATCAACCCATGAAAGCCTCTCCGAACACCTCGCCCCCCCCAAAAAAAAGTATTAGTAGTTTGAAACTTTATCGGCTACCCGGAGTTTAATGGTGGTAGTTACGCTTCCGTTCAAATAGACTACCGAGGGTGGCATCATGTCGACAGAGCAACCGCTAAACGTTGGCTAGCCCCCTTTCTCCCCTCTTAACAACGCCCCCCCCAGCAAATTCCTTGCAATCTAAGATCCGACCTTGCTCATCCACTTTGGCTGGAGGACGGCTCGCTCTCAACAAAAACCTATTTGTAATGATTACCCCCCGATACAAGCGAGGCCTGAGAATGACTACTCTCTGCTTCGGCCTTGTCATCGGTGCTTCCACAATTTTGGCTGATCCTCCAGAGATCACTTTAAACGGAAGCGATGCAGAGGTCTCTCTGCCTGACGCCGTTGGTGGGCAATCGTTCCGAGTGTTGGAACGATCGGAGGACTTCTCTAACTGGGAGCCAGTAGCTCGTGACTATGGTAACGGTTGGGAGAATATCTTTCCATTCACCTTGCCTGTTTCGCCAACCGGGCAGGGCCAGTTTCTTACCGATGCGATCAATGTTGATAGGAGATTCTATCGTGTGGGGCAGAGCTCTAGTAGTTCTCTGACCAACGAACATGCAGCTTCACGTTTTCTCCAACAGGCGACTTTCGGTCCGACGAGGGCTATGATTTCCAGCTTCCCTGGGGTTGGTTCACTCAGCGGCTTCAATGATCCGCCCTACACATTCTATCAGCAGTGGATTGATGCGGAGATCGCCAAGTCGCCGACGCTGTTGCGTGTTTTTTGGCGTGAGCGTTCCGACCCCAGCTATGTGCAGGGTGCCGATCCCTACGAGGTGGCCCACAACGCTACCCATGGTCAGCAGTTCTCTTATTACGTTGGCACTGTTGCCAATAAAACTCCCAACAATGAGATTACCCCAAGCCACACGAAGGAGGCTATTTGGCATCACGCTGCGATGACGGCGGATGATGCGCTTCGCCAACGGGCAGCGTGGGCAATCAGTCAGACCTTTGTGGTTTCCACCGTGGGGATGACCCAAACTGATATTGGTGAAAGCTGGCTTAAGTATTACGACATTTTTCTTCGGCACACCTTTGGCAATTTCCGTGATATCATTGATGAAGTAACCTATTCGCCGCTGATGGGCTACTATCTGAGCTATCAAGGCAACGCGAAGGCCAACCCGAGCGCCGGCACCTTTCCCGATGAGAACTATGCCCGGGAGATCATGCAGCTTTTCACGATAGGCCTCTGGTTGTTGAATCAGGATGGGACACTGGCCCTTGATGGGAATGGCAATCCGGTGCCGACCTACGACAACGATGACATTTTTGAAATTGCAAAGATATTTACCGGACTTCGGCTGGAAACCACCCGGACGAATATCGAGATCAGGGGAACCACAAACCGGATTGACCCGATGCGGACGAATATCTGGCTGCATGATTTCACGACCAAGACCCTGCTCGACTACGATGGTCCAGAGGGGCCCCTCACCCGACCGACAATCGTTGCGGCGACGCAGGATGACGCCGGATTGAGACAAGAAATCGGCAGCTTTTTGGATCACCTCTTCAATCACCCTAACACGCCACCGTTCCTTGCTCGGAACCTGATTCAGCGAATGACCGCTTCAAATCCATCGCCGAACTACATCAAGGCGGTGGCTGATGCCTTTACCCATGGTCACTACAACGGTGTGGGCACCATGGCTCGGGGCGACATGTCTGCGGTCTTCCGGGCGATCCTCCTGCATCCTGAGGCGCGGGAAGTGACGCTATCCGGGGACACGGCTCACGGGAAACTTCGGGAGCCATTGATTCGGCTCTTGAGTTATGCCCGGGCCTTCGAGATCGCGCCTCATTCCGATCCACTTGAAAACCCCTACGGCATAGTGGCCTTCAAAAACATCGCCAATGAGACCGCGCAGGAGCCGTTTAAGTCGCCATCGGTCTTTAACTATTACCTTCCGGGCTTCCAGCCCACGGGGTCGATTCTGGATCGCAATTTGTTTGCGCCAGAGTTCCAAATTCACAATGACGTGACCGCGCTATCCTTGCAGAATGCCATTAGGGAGCTGGTTCTCTCTGGCATCGACGGGACTTTGGGAACCACCAAGTTGGAGTCGAATCTCGACCTAACCCATGAGATCAGCCTCGCCGAAGACACTGTCGCTGGTCATGACGCCCTGCTTGATCACCTTGAGCTGATGCTGACTCCCGGACGTTTATCGGCCACTAACCGGGCTACCCTCTTTACCGCGATCGACACCATCAACGGTGACACCACCGAACAGCGTGAAGATCGGGTGGAGATGGCCCTCCAGCTCTTCGGCTTGCTTCCTGAATTCAATATCATCCAATAATTCCTACCAAGAATACCATGAGCGAAGATATCAATCGTCGAAAATTCATCGAGCAGGCCAGTTGCGCTGCGGTGGGCACGGCCTCTCTGTTTTCAACCTTGCTCACTCTGCGTATGACTGCGGGGGCGGCGTCTGGAGGTGGGCCCTTCGCCGGCTACAAGGCGCTTGTTTGCCTGTTTCTCAATGGCGGCAACGACTCCTACAACATGCTCGTCCCGCGTGATACCGCAGCGCACGCGGAGTATTCCACGGTGCGGACGTCGCTCGCCTTACCCAGTGGAAGTCTTCTGCCGATCACGAGTACCGGGCAGGATTACACCGATTTTGGAATCCACCCAAATTTGCCTATCTTGCAGAGCCTCTATAATGCTGGGGATGCGGCATTCGTTGCCAACGTCGGCACTTTGGTTGAGCCGACTTCGCTCGGCGACTACAACGCAAAGGCGGTTCAGTTACCCACCGGGTTATTTTCGCACGCGGACGAGCGGACTCATTGGCAAACCCTGGTTCCTCAGACCCGTGGGGCGGGACCGAAGGGTTGGGCGGGCCGTATGGCGGAGTGCATGAGTCAGGCAAATTCGATGGGGAGCATCGGCATGAACCTTTCCTTGTCGGGCAATAACATACTACAGACCGGTAACAGCTCGGTGCCCTACATCACCGGCCCTAACGGGGTGACCCTCTTAAATGGCTACGATAAGGCCAGTGGAAATGCTCAGACGATTGCCAAGACCAATGCGGTCGACAGCATTCTCTCTGAGACTTATAAGAACCTCTACCAAGGGACTCTTTCTACGAGTAACCGTGCTTCGATCGACACGGGGATCGATTTTGACAATGCGGTGACGCCACTCGCGACCACGGAGGCATTTCCCTCTAGTCAGATTGGAGGCCGGTTGGAGGTCATTTCGAAAGTCATGCAGGCTCGCACGACCTTGGGTATGGATCGGCAGATCTTCTTTGTCGAAAGGGGGGGCTGGGACCATCACAGTGAACTGCTCCAGCCCCAGGTTGACCTATTTACCGAGGTGAACGACGCGATTACGTCGTTCTGGGCGGAGATGGGGCATCTTGGTCTGCAGAATGACGTTGTGCTCTACACGATTTCCGATTTCGGTCGCACCCTAACATCCAATGGATCAGGATCCGACCACGCCTGGGGCGGAAACCACTTCGTCATTGGAGGTGATGTCAACGGAGGCAAGATTTACGGCGACTATCCAGTGCTTGCGACGGGCGGGCCGCTTGATATCGGACGGGGGCGATTGTTGCCGACGACATCGGTGGATGCCTATGGCTCCGAGATTGCATCGTGGTATGGAGTGCCGAATACCGAGTTAGAAACCGTCTTCCCGAATGCAACGAACTTCTTTAATCCAGTTTCCACACCAAACCCCCTCGGAATCTTTTAAGATGAATCACCAAACCAAGTCTCATTCGCGACTACCTGCTGTCGTTCTTCTCGGCTTCATCCTGATGATCTGTTCGCCTTCCGTCGCGGCGATCACGCTGGCCACTTCCACCTTTGACAGTGGCAGTGACGGGTGGATGCCATGGACGACAAGCACGGTGGCATCCCCTACTCCTGGTAATCCGTATCTCAACATTGCTGCGGATGGTAGCGGTGAGAAGGGTCGCCTGTTGACCTTCAATCGATCGTCGTCCTGGGTGGGTGATTACTTGGGCTCCGGCGTCACGCATGTCGAGCTCGATGTTGCCAACATGAGTATCGTCGACGATCTCCAACTGCGTGTTGCGATCGGCAACCGCTCTTCGCCGATGGTCGCAGACGGCACGTGGTGGGTCAGCAATGCGGCGATCACCCGCACGACCGACACCCCGTGGATTCGAGTTTCCCTGTCGCTACTAGAAGCCGATTTGCACAAGGTTGGCAACGAAATGGGGCAGTTAGGCACGGACACCTACGAGCAGACCTTCGCTGATATCAGGGCGATTCGTATAATGTCCTCCAATGTTGGAACCGCAGCCATCGGGGATGAATTCTTCGGTCCGGTAGGTATCGACAACGTTTCGCTCATGGCTGTGCCTGAGCCCCGCTCGGCACTGCTTTTCGGTGCGGCGTTTGGATTGGCGCTGACGCGTCGGCGGAGGTAGAGGAGGCCAAGTAGGAACTGAGGTTGGACGCGTAACCAAGTGCAATAAAGGGACTGCAATAAAGGGACAGAGCTTTTATAGAGAAATACTCGATATGATTTCTATCTGTTAGAAATTTAACTTCTGCAGTGATTTGGCAAGAAACTGCCCGTTCTTGCGGATAAGCTTGCCGTCGAAGTAGATTTCGCCACCTCCGTAGTCTTTGCGTTGGATGTTGACGAGGTCCCAGTGGACTTGTGAGCGGTTACCATTGTCCGCGTCCTCGTATGCCTGGCCAGGGGTGAAGTGAAATGAGCCGGCGATTTTTTCATCGAACAGGATATCTCGCATGGGTTCCTTTATCAGTGGGTGAAGTCCGAGTGCGAACTCGCCGATGTAGCGTGCTCCGGGATCGGAATCGAGGATCTTATTGAGTGCCTTGGTTTGTGCTCCTGCCTCGGCCTTAACGATTTTACCTTTTTTAAACTCGAAACGTACGTTGTCGAAGGGGATTCCCTGATAGAGTGATGGCACGTTGTATTGGATGACACCTTCTGCGCTATCTTTAACGGGTGAGGTGAAGACCTCGCCGTCGGGCACGTTGTAGTTTCCTGCGCTGATAAGCGCGGGGATACCTTTAAGGGAAAAGCGCAAGTCAGTGCCGTTGCCAACGATGTGGACCTGATCGGTTTTTTCAACCATGCGCTTCAAGGCGTTCATCGCGGGGATCTGGCTTTTGTAGTCGAACAGGCAGACGTCAAAGTAGAAGTTCTCAAATGCTTCCGTGCTCATCCCTGCTTGTTGGGCCATCGATGGATGTGGCCAGCGTAGCACGCACCACTTGGTATGATCGACGCGCTGGTTCAGCACCTTGCGCATGTGTGACATGATGGTTTTCATCTTCGCGGTCGGCACGTCGCTGTTTTCACAGATATTACTCGAGCCGCGCAGAGCTATGTATGCGTCCATATCTTTCATTTCAGCCATCTGGTGTTTAGCGATGATTTTGTATTGCTCATCGGTGGCGTTCATGGACATTGCGCGGGATACTAATCCGTGTTCAATTTTGATGAAGGGAATGCCTTTGCGTGCCCTCACTTCCTTGATTAGCGCCACACCAATTTCATCGGGAACATCGACGAGGTGGATCATGACTTTCTCGCCTTTTTTTACGGCTGTGGAGTAGTGGACAAGCTGGCGAGCGAGCTGGGGGATACGTGGATCTTGCATGGCTCAGAGATGTAAGAGAAAAGAAGAAAGAAGCAAGATTACAATTGTTTAGCTTAATTAGTCTGGATAAGAAATAGGTATGGCTACTGGAGATAGGAAGATTAAGCTCGGGGTGCTCGGCTCAGGATCAGGATCGAATATGCAGGCGATTCTGGATGCGATTGGTGCGGGCAGTCTGAATGCCGAGATCGTGCTGGTGCTCTCCGATAACCCGGACGCCTATATTCTGGAGAGGGCGAAAAATGCAGGGATACCAGCTGAAGTTATCGATTGCCACGGCCTCAAAACACGATTCCCAGACGAGTCACAGCAAGCGATTGCCGAAAAACTCATGTCCGCTGGGGTTGATGTCGTTTGTCTTGCTGGGTTCATGCGATTAGTTAAGCAGCCAATGCTCGACGTCTTTCCCAATAAAATCATCAATATTCATCCATCGTTACTGCCGGCATATCCTGGGTTGATGGCGTGGGAGCAAGCGGTCGATGATGGTGCCCAAGAATCAGGCTGCACCGTGCATTACGTTGATGCTGGCATGGATACCGGACCGATCATTCTTCAGGCAGGCGTCCCTGTGATTTCCGGCGATACAGCGGCGACGTTACACGCGCGCATTCAAGAGCAGGAGCACACACTCTATCCGGAGGCGATCAAAGTTGTTGCAAGCTCGTTGAGTTAAGAAATACGCTTGAGCTCGCAGCTGTGTGCGGAGAATCCTGCACCGAACGCACACATCCACAGGTGCTCAGCATCGTCATGATTCTCATTAAGGAATTGCTCTAACGCGACCAGCACTGATGGGCTGCTCAGGTTACCATATTTGCGCATGACCTCGCGCGCGTAGGTCAGTTTTTTCACAGGAAGAACTTCTTCTAACTGCTCAATCACATCGCGCCCACCGCCGTGGGTGATCCACTCGTCGGGGTCGGTTGTGCGTTTTTGATAGAGCTCATTCACCGTTTCTCCAGCGAGTTCGGGGACTGTGCGGTGGAGTTGATTACGTAGCTTGCCCTCCGCGTTGGTGAAGCGAATCTTTTCGCGTTCTTCTGGGATGTGCAGTGATTGGAAATGATCCACCTGCCAGCCACCGCCGCGACCACCCCAGACGGCAGCGGCGGCACCATCACCAAACAGGCAGGTGCTCACCAATACGCCAACATCATTTTCCACGTAGAATGCCGCTGAGCAAACTTCCACGGACACGGTGACCGCCACAAGATCTGGATTGGTTTTGATGATTCCCTGTGCTGCACGAATCAGTGGCACTGCAGCACCGCAGCCAAAGCCGGTCATATCCTGCATAAAGACATCAGCCCGAAGACCTAACTGCTCAGCTACGTGGCTGCTCAACCCAGGGCATAGGTATCCCGTGCACGAGCTTACAAAAATTACATCAACATCACTCGGCGATAATGATGCGTCATCCAGTGCTTTGCGCACCGAATTTGTGGCAAGTGCCGGTGCGGATTTTTCGTAGTAATTGTTGAGGCCTTCTGCATCGAGTTTCCAGGCTTGCGGTAGTTGCTCGAGGCAGAAATGGCGGCCATCGATCCCGGAGTCGCCAGTCAATACTTTAGCTAACAGATTTCGTGATGATGGCTTGAGTTCATCCCAGAAATTAGCCTCTCTCATGGAGGCAAGGCACTCTGATTGCGTGTAATAGGCATCGGGAAATGCGGAGCGGACTGAGAGTAGGTTCATGGCTTACGAAGTTGGCTGAAGATAGACTTAAATGGCAGGGTGTTTGTTTTAATTGATGCTTTGAGGATTTGCTGACCAGGAAAGTTGAAAAGCATTGGATGCATAATTTTTGATAGCTTCATACGGCGTGAGAAGTGATTGTTAGAATCGTGTTGGTAGCCATGTTCAGCTTCATGCCAGTTGATATCGCCAGCGGAATATTTTTCAAGCCATCCGGCAGCAATGGCACTGGACTCCATCGCCATACTCATGCCATTGCCCGTAAATGGGGGTATCAACCAGGCAGCATCACCTAGTGAGAAGCCAGGCTGCTTTTCTTGTAATCCGAGAGCGAATCCTGCCGTAGCTGTGAATGAATTGGGATCATAATCCCATGACTCCATTAATTCTAACAGTTTAGTCATGCCGCATGCTTCTGCGTATGCCATGATCACAGCTGCTGGGTTATCCCAGCGAGCACGCGCTTCGGTTGGGCGGATATTGGATCTCACATGGAATAGGCCGCAGCAGTTGACGCGGTTATTTTCCACTTCTGCTAGCCCCATATAACCTCCTTTGCTGCCGCTGATGCCTCGGGTGCTACTGTGCATGTGTAATCCGTTGAGATGCGTGTTCACAGCATGAATTTTGATCCCAATCCATTCTGGTTTATTTGTTTTTGGGTTTGCAGGTTTACCTGTTGCCCATACACATCCATCACTTGGGTTATTATCTGACGAAATACGCTTTCCGAGTATGAGTTGGCCTCCGTTGCGTTGAAAAACGTCTGCTAATCGCTCATCAAGCGTATGGCGCGAGATCCCTAGGGCGGGTTCAGGAAGACTTTCGGTTAGTAATTGTTTATTACCCATCCACCAGCTGATGTCGTGGTGTTTTAAGGCATCAGCAAAAAGCGTATCGATCTGCAGTTGGGCGAGTGTCTTTTCTTTGATGCCGCAAATAAATTCACCACAGACCTTGTGACGTGGGTAGTTTCCTTTTTCGTGTATCTCGACAGGTATGTTTTTGTGGCGTAGGCAGACTCCGAGGCTTAATCCGGCAAGTCCGCCGCCATTGATTCGGATAGGTTTCATCTTTTTACTCCCTTGCAACGTAGACTTCCAACACAATTACAATCATCTTGCCACTGCCAGTGATTGCCTAAGAGTTTATGAATTTCACCTAGGCGAAATCCTGCTTCAATACTTACCCGCATGTCGTGTCGGGTAACGTGATTAACAAATGGATACATTAGCCAACCTAAACGGATTGAGTTAACTGATCGATGGGGCTCGGCGAGTAAAATCGCACCAGCATCACTCCATTTTGTTGACCATTTCTCGAGCACCACATTCTCGAAATGGTGGATAAAAAGATTTGCAACGATTGCAGTTGAACCGTCATAGACATAATTTATTTCTAATACATCGTCTTGTAGCCACTCGATGTTTGCGGGAAGCTCGGGTGGACGTGGTGCTAGATCCACGGCGGTGATCGCAATGTCTGGCCGTGCAGTATGCATTTTGCGGGTAAGTAATCCCTCACCTGCTCCTAGTTCGATCACCCGCGTGATGTTTCGCATGGGTGTGAGCTGTGATAAAATCCATTTTTCGCCCTGCATGATACGGTTGATGACACGTAGGTCACGACGACTCCTGATGGCGGCGGGGTCGTCGCTATCGAGATTATCAAGTAGTTCTGGACTGACAATTCGTTGTTCCATCGTAAATCTTACGGATTAAGTGTCGTCGTAAACCATCGTCGGTCAATGGATATTCTCATACAGCAGTAGCTACTCACAGGCGCCTCAAGACTTACTCGCTCGACAATCCTGAGTCCTCGTGTATCTGGATCTCATGCCTGCAAAGAAATCTGCCAAAAAATCTGCCAAAAAATCCTGGGAAAAATCTATGCCCAAGGCTCAGTTTGACTTCATGCGTGAAGTGCTCGCCGCTCCCAGTCCAATCGGGGTGGAGGCTGCGATGTCCTATGGTGTGCTGAAACCCTACTTCGAGAAATTCATGCCGAAATCTTGGGCAATTCATCAGTTTAAGGGCAACGCTGGTATTGTTGTTGATACGCATCCGGGGTGCGATGACATGACATCCGCCATGATCATTGGTCATGCCGATAAGATACGTATGCAGGTGCGCAAGATCGACAACGATGGCAAGATCTGGGTGAATACCGATTCCTTCCTGCCATGCACGCTGATCGGCCACGAGGTGAAGCTTTTCTCTCAGGACCCGAAAAAACCTGGTAACTACCGATGTATCGAAGGCGGAACGATCGAGGCGCTTGGTGCGATCCATTTTTCCGAGCCTGCTCAGCGTAGTGGCGATAAGGGGCTAAAGCCAGAAATGATGTATCTTGAACTGCAAATGCATGGCGAGAAATGTAAGCAAAGAATCGAAGCTCTTGGCATCCGCCCTGGCGACCCGATCATTCTAAACCGCCCGATCAAAAACGGATTTTCTGACGACACTTTTTATGGAGCCTATCTCGATAATGGACTGGGCTGCTTCGTGGTTGCCGAGATCGCGAAGATTCTTGCCAGTAGTCAGCTAAAAAATATCCGTGTGTTTTATACGATTGCTACCCATGAGGAGATCGGCCGCTTTGGCGCAACTGCCATTGCGGGTGAACTCAAGCCAGATATTTTGATAGGGTCCGATGTCAACCACGACTACGATGCTGCGCCTGGGATTGGTGCCAAACGCATGAACTCCCTCGCAATGGGTAAGGGGTTTACGCTCACCAATGGTTCTATTACCAGTGAGTATCTCAACACTCTGATTGAGAAAGCCTGCCTCAAAAACGACATTCCGTATCAGATTGATTTTGCAGGCCGCGACACAGGCACCGACGCCATGGCCGCCTCGCTAGCTGGGATCGATAGTGCATCTACCTCGATTGGTTTTCCAATCCGTAACATGCACACCATTTCCGAGACTGGACACACGGCCGATGTCCTCGCCGCCATCCACGGCATGGTTGAGACGTTCAAGGCAATGGACAAGATGAACCGTGGTAAGGGACTTACGCGTGAGGATTTGAAGGGCGGTCACCCACGACTCGACATGGCAAAGGGGGTGTAATGGCGTAAGCTAAAATCGGTTCGAGGAGAACTCGGTATTTTATGTGGGGGGGATAACTCTTAGCTGCACTTGCAAGTTGGCTTGGGTCAGGCTAATAATATCCTAATGAGCAAGAAGACGTTGAGTAATTCGATGACGACTTTTCGTTTGTGTGTAACGATGGTTTTCGTGTTGATGGCATGTGCGTCGCAGGCGGCGGAGCTGAAAAAAATCGAGAACTGCACGCTAGTCAAAACCGATTGGGCTGACGGTGATAGTTTTCGGATTCAAATTCCGGAAAAGCCTACGAGCAAGGATGGCCTCGTTCATAAGGCGCGCGAGATTACGGTGCGTCTCTATGGAGCGGATTGTATTGAGTCGAAAATTAATGATGAAACAGATGGGCGGCGTGTGCGTGCGCAGAGGAGGTATTTTGGTATCAGTAAGGTGGGTAATGCGAGGGAATCTATACAGTTGGCGATCGATTACGGCACGAAAGCCACCGAGGAAACGCGCAAACTTCTCGAAAAGCCATTTACTATACACACTGCCTTTTCCGATGCACGCGGCCACCCAGATTTCAAGCGCTACTATGCTTTTGTTGTCACTGCCGATGGTAAAGACCTTGCCGCGTTGTTGGTTTCCAAAGGGCTTGCGAGGGCTTTTGGTGTTTACCGCGAGACTTATGATAAGCGGCACAGCAAGGACTACAGGGCTCAGCTTGCGGACCTGGAGCTTCAGGCAGCTAAGAATGGCAGAGGCGTTTGGCAGCATACCGATTGGAAAAGCCTGCCCGAGGAGCGCCAAGCGCAGCGCGATGATGATAGGGAAAACAAAATAGGTATCATCAAAAAACCTAATTTGCCTCTGGAAAAGATGCGTATCAATAAGGCCTCCCGTGATGAGCTGATGCAGCTGCCAGGTATAGGGAAGGCAACTGCAGATGGAATCATTGGCAACAGACCGTATAGTAAGCCGGAGGACTTACTTAAGGTGTCTGGCATTGGGAAGAAGACGATGGAGAAGCTAAAGCCGTTCCTTATTTTCCCTGAAGGTTAGGGGTTGGGGAGTGTCTACCCTCCTTACTCAACCGTAACGCTTTTTGCCAGGTTTCTTGGTTGGTCGATGGCGCAGCCACGGATTCTAGCGACGTGGTAGGCGAACAGCTGTAAGGCGGCGGCTGCGGGAACTACTGAGGTGAACTGTGGGCAGGCGGGGATCTCGATGACGTGATCGCAAGCCTTACCTGCTTCATCGTCGCCTTTGGTAATAATGCCCAAGACCGGCGCGTTTCGCGCCTTGCATTCTGCGACATTACTCAGTGACTTGTCCTGCCCTGGGCCTTGGTTAAGTAGTGCGACCACAGGCATTTTTTTATCGAGCAGAGCGATTGGTCCGTGTTTGAGCTCGGCTGAGTGATATCCCTCTGCATGGATGTAGGAAATTTCTTTTAGCTTAAGGGCACCTTCGAGTGCGACGGGAAACATATAGCCTCGGCCTATGTAGAATGCGTTATCGTAGTCAGCATAATGTTTGGCAATTTCGGCGATCTGGTCGTTGGTATTGAGCACAGCTTGTACAAGCTCGGGAAGGCGTTCGATTTCGGTCGCAATTTGGATACCTTGCTCACGTGATAGACGGTTGGCGCGTGCTAGCTTAAGCGCAATCATCAGTAGCACAGACACTTGGCTGGTGAATGCCTTGGTGGATGCAACGCTGATCTCGGGCCCCGCGTGTAGATAAATACCACGTCCCGTTTCGCGGGCGATGGTCGAGCCAACCACATTGACTAGGGCGGCCACAAGTGATCCTTTATCGACGGCTTCACGCACAGCGGCGAGGGTGTCGGCTGTTTCTCCTGATTGTGAGATGGCGAGCACCATGTCGCGGCTGCCAACGATCGGGTTGCGGTAGCGGAACTCGGCCGCCTGCTCGACTTCTGCGGGCAGTCCGGCGAAGTCTTCCACGGCATACTCACCGATCAGTCCGGCATTCATCGATGTGCCGCAGCCAACAATTAATAGTCTCTGGATATCAACAATTTCGCGTGGTGATAGATTGAGGCCGGAGAGGATCGCGGTGCCACGAATGAGATCGATTCGCCCCCGCATGGTGTTTCGGATGGCTTCCGGCTGCTCGAAGATCTCCTTGAGCATGTAGTGCTCATAGCCACCTTTCTCAGCGGCGTCCGGTGACCAGTCTATCTCCGAGGTAGCGCGGGTAACTGATCCTGAGTGTAGACTTTGGATATCCACCTTACTACCTTCAATGCGGGCGAGGTCACCATCGTCGAGGTAGATCGCCTGGCGCGTGTAGGTAATTATGGCGGAAGCATCTGATGCGACGATGGTTTCGTCTTCTCCCAGACCGATGACGATGGGTGATCCGCTGCGCGCAACGACAAGCACTCCGGGTTCATCGTTGCACATACAGGTTATGCCGTAAGTGCCATCAACTTGGTGCAGAGATTTTTTGACCGCTTCTAACAAATCTCCTTGGTAATGAGATTCAACGAGGTGGGCGAGTACTTCGGAATCAGTCTCAGATTTGAAAATATGACCATCTGCTTTGAAACGATCACGCAGGGCGTTGTGGTTCTCGATGATCCCATTGTGAACGAGCACGATGCGACCCTCATTGCCTTGATGTGGGTGTGCATTGAGCGTGGTAGGTGGGCCATGAGTCGCCCAACGGGTATGAGCAATTCCGCTGCGGGAGGAGGCAAGGGCAATTTTTTCTTCCTCAATAAGCTCTGAGAGTTCGGCTACCTTCCCGCTTTGTTTTCTAACAATAATATCATCATCTCCAGATAGCGCCATGCCTGCAGAATCGTATCCTCTGTATTCGAGTTTTTTGAGTCCGCTAATGAGCACGGGCATCGCTGAGCGTTTTCCTGTGTATCCTACTATTCCACACATAATAAATGTTGATTGCTAATTTTTGGTTAATGAATTTCACTCCAAGATGTCGGTTCTGACTGTATCGTTAGGGTGAGTGATTGCGTTGGGGCAAAGTTTGCGACCGGGGTAGATTGCGGTGAGGATACCGGTGTGGGAGCCATCGCCGACGATAGCACCAAACTTGCGGCGGCCGGTATCGATGAGAGAATCACACACCAGACTGCGGTGGTTCGTGCCGTCGTGGCGCAGATTGGAGGTGATGGTGCCGGCGCCGAAGTTGACTTTATTGCCAATTACAGAGTCGCCCACATACGAGAGGTGGCCGACCGATGAACCGTGGCCAATGATGGAGTTTTTAATTTCTACGGCCTGACCGATGTGGCAGTCGTCGCCGATAGTGGTTGAGCCACGCAGATAGCAATTTGGCCCGATCTTGCAATTTTTACCGATCATGATGTTACCTTCGATGACCACACCGGGGAGAATTTTGGAGCCTTCACCGACGTGTATTACACCGTCTATGTGTGCAGCTGGACTGACCTCGCCTTTGTGGTCGGGCTCGGTGATTGAGGTGACGATGTCTTCGTTGATCTGGATGAATTCCCATGGGTAACGAATGAGAAATGAAGACTCGGATGCGGTGACCTCATTATTGCAGGATTTGGGGTCTGGGTTACCAGCCCATGCGAGGAGGGTGCCAGATGTGGATTTGAGAGCGATTGGTTCAATGGAAGCAGCGAGCATCTGCCAGTCCTCACTGGTGATCCAGGCATTTTCAAGCTGGTGAGCATTTTCGATCCCCTTGGCTTGTTGCTGCTGGAAATCTAACAATGTTCGCCCTGCGATTAGCTGGCTGCCGACGGGGGAGTCCTGATGCAGTGGCCAGAATGCTGTTTCTTTGGCGGGGTGAATCGTCATGGTGAAAAATTGATTAGATGCCAATGGTGTTATGGATTGTTGTGGCAATCGCATTTGCTTGTGCTTGTGCGAGCTCTGCATCGGCACACTCAGTAAGTATGCGGATTTTGCGTTCCGTGCCGGAGTAACGCACAAACACTCGGCCTTTCTCGGCGAATAATTTTGTAGCGGTTTGGATCGCCGCGTGAACTTCTGGTATAGATTTGATTGGTGGTTTTTCTGACACATCCAAGTTCAGTAGAACCTGAGGATAGGATACCATGCAATCGGCGAGCTGCGAGAGGGTGGTTTGTTTTTCACGTATCAACGAGAGTAGCATTAGAGCGCTCATGATGCCGTCGCCAGTGGTTGCGTAGTCGGAGTAAATGATGTGGCCGGAGTTTTCACCACCGAGGTTAAATCCTTTCTCGCGCATGCGCTCAAGCACTGCGCGGTCACCTACGTCAGTCGTTTCCAGAGTAATACCATCGGCAGCAAGGGCATCGCGCATTCCGAGGTTGCTCATCACAGTGGCAACTAAGGTATTGCCTTTGAGCATTCCTTTTTCCTTTAGTGCTTTTGCGCACAGGCAGAGCACGCGGTCACCATCAATGACCTGTCCATTTTCATCGCAGAAAATTACGCGGTCGGCATCGCCATCAAAACAAATGCCGACATCGGCTCGAGTTTTCTTGACCATGGCGGCGGCATTTTCAGGGTGCAGTGCGCCACAGCCCTTGTTGATATTACGGCCGTCGGGATGGATGGACATCTTGATCACCTCAGCGCCCAGTTCTTCAAAGATAAGTGGGCCTACGTGGTAGCCCGCGCCATTGGCACAATCGACTACGACTTTTAGACCTTTCAGAGAACCTGCTCCCACTGCATTTTTGGTAAACTCAATGTAGCGTCCCATGGCATCATCAATGCGGATCGCCTTGCCGAGATCCCCCTGCGGCTGGGGGAGCGCATCGGCACGAATCATCTTTTCAATATCATTTTCTAATTCATCGTTCAGCTTGAACCCATCGCGACCGAATATCTTGATGCCGTTGTCTTGGTAAGGATTGTGGGACGCAGTGAGCATGATACCTGCATCACAATTCATCGAGCGGGTTAGGTGCGCGACCGCTGGTGTTGGTGCTGGACCGGTGAGCAACACACGTGAGCCCTCCGACACCAGCCCGCTGGTGATCGCGGTTTCAAGCATGTAGCCAGAAAGTCGAGTGTCTTTACCAATCACTACTTTGTGCCTGCTTTGTCCGTCGGACTGCAGCACGCGTGCAACTGCTCGGCCTATTCGCAGGGCAACTTCGGGTGTAATAGGAAATTCGTTGGCAACGCCGCGGATGCCATCAGTTCCAAATAATGATTGATTCATAGGTTAAAAAAGCAAGTGAGCTATCATGTTAGCAGAAATAAATTGAAATGGCAAAAGTATGTTCAAAAAAAAATGAACCATTATCATTTGGCTATATGTTGTATGTATGTTTGCAAAGCTAATATCCTTTTGGTGTATTTACCGTAATCATTGGAGACATTTAGTAAGAAAGAATTAAAGCATCATGTATTAAATAGTGTTTGTTATGAAAAATTCTCTCTTAATACATACGACATGGGCGATCATTGTAGTAGTTGCTTTTATGATTGGAGTCAAAAAACCTGTGGATGAAACGCCGTCTTACTCCACGGAGAATGATACTAATTCTGGTGATCGTTATACACGACGGTCACAGCAACGGGGTGCTTCTGGCACTACCCAGGGCCGTGTGGCATCACGAGGCAGTCGTGCACTCGGCGTCCCTATGAATAGCAAGAAGATAAAGATCAACCTGACAGAAAAGGGTATCAAGTCTTTAGGGCAAATGATCCAGACGAGCAACAATCCTGTTGAACGCCGTATTGCATTTTCTAGATTACTTGAGGGATTGACTCATAAGAATGCGGTGCTGATACGTGAGCAGATCACTCACATGTCATCTAGAGCCGGTGAGTGGAGGGATTTTCATTACGCCTGGGGTCAGCTTGCTGGACAGGCTTCAGTGGAATTTGGTCAAGATAGTAAGGAAATGGACATGGCGGCGTGTTTCAGTGGCTGGGCTAGTGCGAATCCGCGTGCTGCTATGGACTGGTATGAGAGCCAACCAGATGACAGCAAAAATCGTAAGGATATCAAATGGGCGGCAGTACATGGATTATCCGACAACGATCCTATATTCGCGACGGAGTATGTGCTTAACCGTTTTGAAAATGGTGACAAAGATGCTGGGAAAATGATCAACCACGTGGCCTCTTCTCTACTGCGTGTGGGCAGTGTGATAGATGCGGCACAATGGTCAGAGAACTTACCCGAGGGTAAATTGAGAGACACAGCGGTGGGTAGGGTAGCACGTGATTATGCTGGCGATGACCCATCGAAAGCTATTGCTTGGCTGACATCTTTGCCTGAAAGTCAGGGGCAATCCAAGGGAGTGGGTGCGGTTTTTTATAGCTGGGCAAAAAGTGATCCTGAAGCTGCTGTCAGCCGAATTAATCAGATGGGAGTATCGCCAATTCGTGACACAGCGCTTGCAGGTTATGCAGGTCGTATTGTTTATCAAGATCCGGCAGCCGCAATCGATTTAGCGAATACAATTAGCAATCCGAAGTCTCGGAGTGATTCGTTGGTTCGTTACGGGCGTATCTATTTACGGCATGAACCTGAGGCTGCGACTCAGTGGTTGGCGGAAAGTGGACTTACGGCGGACCAGAAGAAGCGTATTAACTCTTCTTACAAAAGAAGGTGAGCTATACTAGTCTATCATTGCGCCTAATGAATTTCCTGCGAGAATCGTTTACAGGAACATGCCAAAAAACCAACTTTACGAGCTTAAGGAAAGACTCTCTGCGGCCATATTTGGTGCAGAAAAAGCCAGTGACTTATTGTTAACAGCATTGCTTGCACGAGGCCATGCACTGATTGAAGGTGCGCCGGGAGTCGGTAAGACATCTCTTGCGCAAACGCTTGCAAATGGTATCGGGGGCACGTTTAAACGCATTCAGTTCACACCTGATTTATTACCATCTGACATTCTGGGGTATCATATTTATAAACAACACAACGGAGAGTTCGAATTTGTGCGGGGTCCTGTGTTTGGGAATTTACTGCTTGCTGATGAAATTAACAGAACGTCGCCGCGTGTGCAGTCGGCTCTGTTAGAGTCTATGAGTGAAGGCCAGGTCACCATTGATGGCTCGACGCATGAACTGGAGAAGCCGTTCCTTGTGGTGGCGACGCAGAACATTACCTCTTCCACTGGAACATTCCCGTTACCTGAACCGCAGCTTGACCGATTTCTGTTATCTATTCCGATGTCTCTGCCCGATGCCGAGACTCAGCAATTAATTTTAGACGCTCACGCTGCTGGCAAAATTAATGGCACGTCACGTGATCCGTTGTTAGATACCGAGGAAATTATGGAGTTGCAAAAGCGCGTGTTGAGCTTGCCGATTTCAAGTAACCTAAACCATTACCTTATCAGCCTTTGCGAAACGGTGCGCCGTGCAGCGGGCGGCAGTCACACGATCTCGGTGCGTGCATCACTCGCGCTGATGCGTGCAGCGCAGGCTACGGCATTTCTTGATGGGCAAGAGGCGGTGCATCCCGATCACGTGCAGGCAGTATTTCCAAATGTACTGCGCCATCGGTTATTACCCGACGACGGAACATCCCCTGAGCCAATCATTGCCAATGCCATGAAAGAGACTCCGGTGCCTTAACCTATAATCCGATGTGGATTCTAGGAGTGTTGAGTTTGAGTAGATACGTTATCGGGAACTCGGTGATGACTCACTTGTCTGCCTGCCAGTATCCTTTTTCCCAGTGCATTCCTTGGGGTGGTATGAGATCGGCGGCTTTGGGCTGTGCGATGTGTTTAAAGTAGGTTGCAAGGGTTGTTTTTCCTGGGCGTGCATTACGCGTGTAGCGACCTTCTCCCCAATGTTTTCCGTGTGCGAGTAACTGAAAATCATTGAGTTTTCCGGCGGCGGAGAAGCTAATTTCCCCCTCAAAGACACCTTGGTATCCGCGTTTGCCATCGGCAGTTTCAAGATGAAACGTGCCGCCAATTTCACCTTGTTTAGCAACTTTGAAGTGAAAATTTTTCACCTCGGTGATTTTCCAAAGTGGAGGTTCTCCGCGAGTGCTGTCGGTGAAATGATAACGTGCGATGCGATATGCCATAGGTTTGGGTAACAAGCCTCCGCCAGATTGCATCAGTTTTTTGATCTGATTGATTTCATCATCTCTCAACCAAAGGTGGTCTACTGCAGCGAGTTTGCCGGGGATGTTTTCCTGAATATGCTGATATTTGTTGCCTGCTTCCTCAAGAGCACGGGTGGTGACCTTGATTACTCGAGCGCCATCTGGTAGTGCGCGGTGATACTTTGCGTCTACTTGCCCATGATCTGGCACCTTCGCTTGTTTGTCGGCGGCTGGTAGGCGGTTCCATTTCCCCAGTGCATCGTGCATCATTTTGAGCCGACGTTCGGGTCCGCGGTTGTTATTGAATCCTAACAGTTTTCCTCTGGCGGTAAGAACGTAATGGCCTTGCCGAGTCGAGCCACCTTTACCTTTTCGTGGTCCTTGGTTAGCAACCGAGCGAAAGAACTCGCCTTCAGCATCTTGTCGGCGGCGCTGATACCAATCGTTACATGCCACGGGAATAAATTTTTCCATGAGAAGCTTCTGCACCTCGGTATTTGAAAAGACCAACAACCTGTCGGTCACACCATTGTTTCAGGTGCAGCCAAGTGGATGGCCGTCCATCTCCCAGAGGTAAATCGGTTTTCCCGATTTGGCAGCTTCCTTGCGTGCTTGCCAGAGATTCGTGCGCCAGTTGATGCGCATCCAAGCGGATTCTTCAGCGGTTGGATTGATCGCAGCGATGAGCTGCTTTTGCGGTGCCGACCACTCAGCTTGGGCAAGCGATGCACTCGCGACACAGATAAGCAACACCAACCACTTCATGGGATTTTCAGTTAGAATGATTTGACATCATCCGATCCAGCAAACCGGTGATCGCTGCCTTTGCCAAATTCGCCGTCAGCACCATAGGTCCACATAACATAATCCTGAGTGCCGGGTTTGGCATCCGCCCACTCGGCGAGTCCAAAAGTGTGTAATCGGGTATCTGCGGTACCGTTGTTGAAGTCTGTGGTCTGGACTCGCGAATTCACCGCGATCATCATTTCTCGATTCCACGCGTCGTAGAGCTTGCCATCTTTTCTCAGCCCTGCTTCACCCGAGTTCGCTATGGTGAGTTCAAGATACTGAATCCGTTTTGGGTTGAGTCTGCTCATGTCAAAAGTGTCTCCCGTGTCACTTTCATCCCACGTAAGCTCATCATCACCGAGGAGTATGGCAAGCAGAGGGGCGGTTGAGTATAATCCACCTGGATCACCAAAAATAGTATCTTTATCATCCTTGTGTTTAGGCAGCGGTGGTCGGTTTTGCTCCATGTAATACGCTTCCATACCAATCTCGACGTTGCGCATCAGGTTAATGCAAGTCGTTTGTTTTCCTTTGAGAATGGCGCGGTTGACGACGGAGAACGTAAGCGCGGCAAGCACGGCAATGATGGCGATGACCACGAGGAGTTCTACAAGTGTGAACCCTGCGCGGCTATTTTGAGTATGGAGATGTGATTTGCTGTGCATGGCCTAAAAACGAAAGCTAGATTAAGAGTAAGTTGGAAATGGTTGGGAAGCAAACAGGAATCCGCTGGATGAGGAATCATTTCTTATGAAGTTCGCTCGTTTGTTTTTTGACACGCCAGATCGATACGGAATCGGCTTTTAGCGGCAGGTTGATGCGTTCGTTGGCAGCCACTGTAGCAAATTCTGGTTGCGAACCCCGTGCATCGATACCTCGGAGGGAGATGCGTTCAAAGACAGTGCCTTCGGGGACGAGGGCTCGTTGCTGGGGGGAAATTAATGCTGGGCTGAGTGTGCTGTTATTCTGGCTTAGGTTAAATCCGACTAATACCGTCAGCTCGGGTTTTTCAGAAATGTAGCGGGCAAAGAGGAACGTGCCGTCGTCGTGCTTCGACTCTCTGCTATCCAACCAGAGTGGTGCGGTGAGTCCACGCCGCAGTGCAGGAAGATATTTGCGAGCTTTTATGAGTGTTTGGGTGGCGTGAAAAGCATTTGATGCTTGGATTTTTTTTACCTGTCCACCGTTGTTGTTGCGAATGAATGTTAGCCGTCCTGTTTCGGTGTCTGGTCCGATTTTCCCCTGGGTGTCGTGCAGGCTATTTTCGGTGCCGTAGTAGAGGCAAGGGATACCTTCTAGGGTGAGCACCATGGCATTGGCGAGTGAGTTTCGGCGTGACGTGATGTCGTCGACGCGAAAGCGATTGATGCCGTCGTGATTCTCAATGAAAGTGATGGATTTCTGGCGTGCGTTCAGTCCGTCGGGTCCGGGTTTTGGATTATAGTATGGACGTTTTCCTTTATCAGGTCCGCTGTGTAAATCGCTCATAGCGATTTCGATACCGTTGGGGTGACCATACTTCTCACCTCCATGGCGCAGGTAGTTGCGCATAGCCCAGCACATCTGAAAATTCAGCATACCGCCGATGGAGACGTCATTGTCGTCCGTGCCGTAGGTGTATTTTCCTAATACTTCAGGCGTTTCATCGTAGGCTTCGCCAAAAAGAATCACATCCTTTGCGCGGTTGCCGATTTTTTTGCGAAGCCGCGAGGTGAAGTCTGCCCAGAACTGGTGGTGGACATGTTTGATTGTATCGATCCGTAGTCCATCGACGCCAATCTCCTCAATATAGAACGCGTAGATGCGGACAAATTCATCGACCAGTTCATTGTAGTGCTTTGCAGACGGATTGGTCCAAATATCACGCAGGCTGAAGAAATCGCACATGACTTCCTCGCCGTCGCCTTTACCCAGGCTGTCGTTGTTGAATCCCTTGCGGCCGTATGTGCTCATGCGGCCAAGTATACCAGTGAATGGGATTGTTTTTCCGAACACATTAATGGGTCCCCTAGGTTGAGTGCGATCGATATTCCATTCAGGGAATTTTGCCCACTTGGCATTGTGATGGAATCCCTCACGCTTGTAAGGTGCGATCCACTCGCTCTTACCAAAGCGATCGAACTTACCATTATGGTTAGTATCGTAATAAAAAACGGGGCCTGTGTGATTGCAGACGACGTCTTGGATGATGCGGATGCCCTTGCTGTGGGCGAGGTTTACAAGATCACGATAGTGTGCCATGCGGCCGTTGCGCCCTCTAGGGTAGGGGGTGCCGTCCATTTTGGTTGCGGACGTTAAGTGTGGATCAATATCCATAAAATCCTGTGTCCAGTATCCATGATATCCTGTTTTCCCCTTATCGGCTAAATCATAGGATGTATTCCAGACATTGCGAACAGGTGGAGTGATCCAAATTGCAGTTACGCCAAGGTTATTAAAGTAGTTGCGTTCAAGAGCGATTTCTATCCCACGAAAATCACCACCGTGGTAGCTATTGATGTCGTTTTGCTTGTGGTCGTATAAATTGGCGGCAGCACCTTTAGGTGAGTTGTTAGTTGGATCACCATCGAAAAAACGATCAGTCAGAGCGAAGTAAAACACCTCATCTTGCCAAGTTCGTTTTCCCTCAGAAAATGCGGAGATGGAGCACGTGAGCGATAAGCAGAGGCATAACAACAAATACATAACAGAGGTATACACTAGCAAGGGGGGAGGCGTTACACAAAAAACCGACCTGCTGAATGGTTTGAGTGTGAACTATTTCATAATACCACCATAGGTTTTGGGGTAGAGCGTTGGTTCAATTGTAGGTTATGGTTGAGCGACTGCCAGTGGGATGTCCCACGCAGTGAGCCAGCGGTGGCCAGTTTTTTTATAACCCATTTTCAACATGTCCTTCTCCATGTCAGGGAAGTGGGCGGCGCCGTAAAAGATGCCTATTTTCTTTTTGCCGGCGCCTACTTGCTGGTTGAGCACCTTGAGGCAGGCTTTGTTACGGTCGCCAATGATGACGCTCTTACCCATCATGCCAGCCATCTGATCGGCAGCGCCACCGAGGGTATCAACGAGTTCCAGCTTGATGCCATTGGCATTGCCGCTGAGCACCGCAGTGAGCAGCTTTTGCATGTCGGGTTGTTTGACAGCGGTTCCATTTTTTTGTGCGTTCGCCTGATTTTGTATGACAAATCCCAGTAGGGACTCACTTTTTTCCGTTTGGAGTCGTTCAAATTCCTGGAGCGATAAATCAGCGTGGACGAAGTTCTTCGCAGTGTAGTCGATACCGTCCTTCTGACTTTGAAGTTTGAGTAGCTTGCTAACCATGCCGTAAACATTGCCAAGCATTGCTATCATGGGGTCTTTGGGCTTAGTTTTAGTATCTTTCGCCTTGCCGGCATTTATTTTGTCGCCGCCAATCATTTCAAACAGCAGGGCATCGTAGTTTTTAAACTCCTTGTTGAGCTGTGTGTAATACTCCGCATCGGCAATATGAATGGCGCCGATCAGATCCACGGAAATACCGTCCTTGATGTAGCTGGTTACACTGGTCTGGAGGCGTACGTTCTTGTTATCGCGGTCGACGCGGATGAACTCAGTGGCTTTGTCAATCTTGGCAGTGGCTATGCCAATCTTGGCAGTGGCATTACCAGCAGGAGCTGCAAGCTGAGCATTGGTTTGTAGAACACCTATAGTGAGGAAAGCAATAATGTGGAATAAACTTTGGTGTTTCATAATCAAAAGTTTAAGCGAATGTATTGGGAGAATTTGTCTGGATAAATGCAGGATTGATGTGTGTGGCTCATTCGCTAGAATCTGAACATGCTAAAAATGAGCAAGGCCTTTGTGGTGCGCATGGTGATATGGTCGGCGCTGATCATTTACATCCTGTGTGACTTCTTTATTTTCTCCGGCCCACTCAAGGACGAGGCGCGGAGGATGTTTCCCACAGATGCGGATAAGATCCGGAAAGCCATGGAGATGGGTGTGTGCGCCAATGTTTACAATGAGCCGATTTACCTCGGCCAGGTGGATCGCCGCGTGCAGGAGAACCTTTGGCGGTCCGGGCGTGATGTGGAAAAAATCAGCGCGAAAGAAAAAAAACTCCTGCGCTGGGTGGCACTCAACTCACTGATCGAGGAGCATATCATGCGTATCAAGGTGCGTGTGAATCGCGAGGAAGTCCCGGTGAGTTATGAGGAAATCGATGCCGAAGTTGCGCGTTTTAAAAAACGCTTCGCCTCCAAGGAAGAGCTCAACAAGGCACTCGCGGCGCAGGGGATCGCGAATGGCAAGGAGCTACGGTATCGCCTAGCCGCACGCATCCAGCAGGATAAATATGTTAATAGCAAAATAAAGAATAGCATTAGTGTTAGTGACGAGGAAGTGCGTGAGTGGTATGACGATCATCAAGAAGTGATGACTATACCTGAGCGGCGAAGAGTGCGGCACATCTTTCTAGCAGCTCTCGATCATTCTCCTGACGCAGCGCAGGCTGCATTGGCAGGAAAGCTGAAGCTGATTCAGGAAGAAAAAGCCGACTTCGCCAAAGTGGCGGCGGCGATCAGTGAGGACGAGCGAAGCAAGAATCAGGGTGGCGACCTCGGCTGGATGCGGCGAGACAGATTGCCTGACGATTTTGCTGTAGCTGTATTTGCTATGCCGCTTAACAAGCCGTCACTCATACGCACGAAACTCGGATGGCACATTATCGAAGTCACTGGAGTTAAAGCGCCTGAAGTGCCAACCTTTAATTTGGCCAAAGAAGAAATTGCTGCAGCGCTCTCAGATAGTCGTCGCAAGGAAGCTGTTGCTCAGTATCGTCATCAACTCAAGTTGTTGAATCATGAGAAGGTAGAAATATACAAAATGGTGTTATATTCTGATTAGTTAGCTGATTAAAAATAAAGCGGGCGAGCATTGCTGCTCGCCCATTGTTGATGTTGTCGATTGCTTGCAAACATGCAACTTTACTTGACCTCAATGTAGCCACGCATCAGTTGGGCGTGCCCGGGGAAGGTGCAGATAAACGGGTATTTGCCGGGTTTGCTAGGTGCTGTAAACTCAATGATCTGTGTTTCACGGCGTTCGAGCATTCTTGAGGAGTGCAAGATATTGTTGCTCTCTGGAATAAAGGCTTTTTTGAAGCCATCAGCTCCCATGTTGATGGCAGCGGCAGCCACCATGTCAGCGGTGTTTGGTTTTACGATTACGATATTATGCGGCAGTGCGTCTGGGTTAACGAAGGTTAGTTTTACCTTCTTGCCAGCCTTCAAGGTAACTGTTTTGACGTCGAACTGAAGTTTTTCGATTACTGTGTTGATCAGGATTTCGGTCAGTTCGGGAGTATCTTTGGTGATCCCCCCTGGAGTGATGATGAACTCCGCTTCTTCTTCGATTTCAGCAGCACCTTTTGCGGGGTCGGCGACCTCCCAGTGGTGTTTTACTGTTGCCGCGGCAATGCGTGTGTGTTGTGAAGGTGATGCGAGCACAGATGCTAATAAATTTTTGTTACGCACGTTGTGTTGTTGGTGCAGCCATAGTGCTTCGAGCATGGCGTGTGCGTCTTTCTCCGATTTTGCGTCCTTGGTTGCGACCCATTTTTCGGTAGCAGTAATTACATCCTTGGTGGGACGTGCAGATAGCTCGACCCGTGTGCGGTGACGAATACCATCTACCGGATGCTCAAGATTTTTAAGGAGTTCACCGATGGACGCACCGGCTATTTTGACGGGCTTCTGCAGCGGCTTCTTGGTATTGACCATACGGTAAATTCGGCCGTGTTTTTTATCGCGATTGGGGTCACGGATATTGTGTTGCATGTGACCGATAATGACATTGTGCCAATCGGCAATATAGAGTGCTCCATCCGCTCCGAACACGGCGTCAGTTGGCCGGAAGTTTTTGTCGTCGCTCTTAAGGAAATCTTCTGTAGGTGTGCCCCAAACTTCGCCGAATTTGTATTTTTTTTCAGGAAATCCCTCACGGTGCATCTTGTAACGCTTTAGGCCGAGGTAGCCAATGGTGTTGCAGACCATAAAGTCTTGTTGCATTTCATCGGGGAAGTTCGTTGAGGAGATGACAGCGTCGGCAGCGACTGGGCGAACTTCTTTTTTGACCAGAGGGAACATTTTAAAACCATTACCACTGGGTCGGACTTGGAAGGAGCGGCCACCAGTGCCATCATTTGCGTAATGATAACCCCAGCGATCAAAAGAAATGCCATGTGGGTTGGGTCGATTATTGGCGTGGAAGGCAATGGTATGGCGGCGTGGATCGAATCGATACATCGCGGATGCACCGGTATTGAGTGATGTGCCCCATGGATGCTCGTGATTATTGACGAGAAAGATACCGCTTTGCCAGTAGATACCACCATCGGGACCAAAAATCAGATTGTTAGCAGCGTGGTGGGTGTCTGATGATCCGAATCCTTGGAGCATGATGATTCGAACATCGGCAACATCATCGCCATCGGTGTCCTTGAGAAAAATCAGATCTGGTTGTGTGGTCACAAGCACACCTCCATTCCAGAATTCAAACCCAAGCGGGCAGTGAACCTTGGCGAATTCTTTGGCTTTGTCAGCTTTACCATCGCCATCGGTATCTTCAAAGATCATCAAAGCGTCCCCCATTTTCTTTTTGGGCTCCCACTTGGGATACGTTGGCCATACAGCGGCCCATACGCGACCCTTAGCATCGACTTGCATTTGAACTGGGTTGGCGAGTTGTGGGAATTCTTTTTCTGAGGCAAAAAGATTCACTTTGAAGTCTTTCGGGTAGTGCATTTTTTTCAATCCTTCTTCCCCCGAAAGATAATTGAGGTTGCCTTCCTTGGCGGCACTGGATGAGCGGGATCCACCACCTACGTTTGAGATAACGGGAACAGGTTGGGGGACGTTCGAGTCGTCTACCTTGTAAGTTTTTCCGTTTGCAATAGCCCAGACTTTTTTGTCGCGATTAGCGGTCATGGTATCAAGTATGAGTAGCTCTTTCTGAAGAACCTCGGCATTGGTCTGGCCGTCTACAAATTTCAGGGTGGAACGCCCGCCCCATACATCATTACCATCAACGGCACGATAACGGTGATGCCAGTGGAGGTTTTTGTCTAACACATGAGCTTTGAGTTTTTCATCTGATGTGTTTGTTGTAATTACTTTTGCTAGCAGGCTGCTGGTGATAATTTCACCCAAATTGATATAACCTTGCTCATTTAGATGAACTCCATTGAACGTCAGCGGTTTTTTGTTGGAGCTGTAGCGAGTCAACATGGGGTTGAAAATATCTACGAAGCTGACGCCAGCCTGGGTTGCTGCAGCGCGTGTTGCTTCGGTGATAGAAGCGAGCTTTTTATTATAAGTTATGCCTTTTGGTAGGTTTGAATCATTCAAATTTTCAAAAGGGATGGGAGAGAACAGCACGATGCGAGGAGCTGATTTGCCGTTTGGCTTCATCTCATTGTAGCGTTTGACCATAGCGACGAGTTGCTTTTGGTAATCGCTAGGGCTGGTATCGAACGATTCGTTCCAGCCGAACATAGCGAAGATGACGTCTGGCTTGATATGTTTCAGGTATTTGTCCTCAGACATGAAACCTTTCGAGCGTGGGCGTTTGCCCACACGGTCTCCACTCACGCCCATGTTGCGAAAGCTAAGTGACTGTCCCTTAGTGGATGACTGAATTAAAGTTTCGGTCCATCCGTGATGTTGCATGCGGTCAGCAAGACCATTGCCGACGATGGCGATGGTGTCATTTTTTTGAAAGGCGAAATCCGTCGCATGGGTGGTGACTGTAAGCAGTGCGGTAATAAATAGAGTGCGATAATACATGTGATTTGGTATTTATACGTAGATCATAAACAATGCATTTCGAGAAAAAAGACTATTTTATTTGTGTGATGCGGATTGATACCACCTTTGGATTGATTTAGTCAGGTTCTTTTCCCGTGACGAGTTTCGCATCAAATCGCCATAGAAGACGCCGTAGTGGTAATCCAACAATTCGGATGCAAAGGTGAGTGGTTTTCCTGTCACCTCGAGCGCAATGATGTGCTGGCGTAGCGTGTGACCATTTGGCATGGGTTTACCTAGAACAGAGCATGCTTGCTTAAAAGATAGCATGTATCCAGGAGTGGGCGCCCTCGGAGATTTTCCATAGATATCTGGCGGTGGCTTTTTGAAATACCTCGCTACAAGAAATGCAAGGCAGCATAGCCCGAGAAAAGTGAGTGCGATGACTAGCCGATTGAGAGTGAAATCCTTATTATGAGTATTGAGGACTAGAGCATTTTGTGGAGTTTCCTTGTTGTCCGTTGCAGCTGTTGCTTGCGCTGGATTGGGAGGCGTGGCGCCTGCAGGTGCACTTCGTGCTATCGGGGCAGCATCCATGTCGGAGGGGGTGGTGTCAAAGACAACCCAGCCGTAGCCGTTCAGCTTGATTTCGGTCCATGCGTGGGCGTCCTTGGCGCGGTAGACAAATAAGTTTTGTTCACGGTAGAGGATGCCTCCAGACCAGCCATAAGCGATCCGGCTGGGAACGCCAAGTGCACGGCAAATCAATGCGGCGGCTGTAGCGAAATGTTCGCAATGACCACGCTTTTCTTGATAAAGGAAGTTCTCTACTGGATTAGAGTTAGTTGTATTGGTTGTCTTGAGGGAGTATCGATAATTGTCTTGTAAATAGCTGCGTAACGCGGTTAGGCGTTTAGTTAAGTTGGGCTCATGGATGAAAATCTCAGCTTTTTCACGGATACCTTGGGCAAGGTTATCTGGTATTGAAAGGTAGGTTGATTGGGTTTGAGCCACCTGAGGATTTTCTCCAATCAGATTAGTAAAATCTACGGGCTGGGAGGTGGCTGAGTAGCTGTATCCTGAGGTGGAATCACTGACTGGTGGTAGCATATAGATAGCATCACTGATCTTCGATAAAGAGGGGACGTTCGAGCTGACTGCACCTTGCAACAGGATAAGCACATTCTGCCCGGTTGGGTTGGGTGAGTGGTAGATTCTATGTTTGATGGGTTTGGATGTGACGCGGCGATGATCGTTTCTGGGGAAGGTGACTGGCGCTTTTAACTTGGTTGTAGCGGTTCGATCTGCAGCCCAAGTGATACCGTTGAAGCGCGACATAGCAAACGCGCGAAGGTGAATCCTTGAGCTGAACATTCTTGTGGCATCAGCACGATTCTCAAGCTGAATAAATACCTCAGGCTTGTTGCTTGGTTTGTGATTGCTGACGGGTGGCAGGTTTCGTTTCAGGGAGTTATTGAACAGCCAGTTGCCCGAGGTGTGGCCATCAAAATTAGGTGACGACCCCTTGGGTTTCTGCTTTCCGATCGATATGGGGTATGAGGCATGTTCGTGGAAGGCATCGGCAAGTTCTTGTGCAGGAGCAGCCAGAGTGCTGGTGATGACCACAAAACATGCTTCGGTAAAAATAATGACGGCTCCCATGCTTAAGTAGTCCAGCCATGAAGCACGGCGAAGGCAAAACATTCTTGGCAGACTGGTGTTCATACCTCTGCTCCAGTAGAAAAGTCCGGCTACGAGGGTGGTGACCGATAGACAAGCGCGTAGCAGTATCCCCGGTGAGCCCTGCCAGCCTTTGAGTAGGCTGTAGGCACCAGCGATGGCAACCAGTAGAATAAAGGTGCGCATGATTTTATGTGAGTCAGTTGTTAGTAATCAGGAGGTAGCAGCATGTAGTGTGCGGTGGCGATAGCGAATCTGTCGGATATCGATAGCCATTATGTTCGCTGAGCTTGCCAGTAGGTGAGTCCATGAGTCCGGTGTCATATCCGAAATGATAATCACAGCGTAGTCGGGTGAGGTTAAGCGTATTGCGCGTTCGAGATCATGTGATTCTGTGCCTGTGGCTCGTCGGATTTTGGCTGACGTTACCAGAAACTCGATCATTTGCTTGCGGCTCTGGCATTCGACTGGTTCCCAATCGAGAAAATCCGCTGAGATGATACATGGAATACCTTTTCCTTGGAGCTCTTTAAGCGTGCCAGTGAGCAGAGAGATCGCCCTCTCAAAGCGATCCTCGCGTAGCATTTCTCGACCACTGGCGTATGAGTGGAAGATGATATGGCATTGATCGGGGTAGAATCCTGGGGGGTCATACTCGCGGACACGAAGATCGTGGCCGCATGCCAAGGCGCGTGCCGATGCCGGCCAGTTAATATGTCTGGCGGAGTCACCTGCCTGCCATGAACGAATCCCACGTGGTTCACCGAAGCTGTTGCCGGTTGATAGCCCAGAGCTAGGCAAGGCATCTTGCAGTGATCCATGGCTATTGAGTTCCATCGGGGTAATTGGCATGGGTGTCACCACTACCTCACGCCGTAATGTGAGTGAGCGGTGAAGTCTAAATAAACCGAGCGGGAATTTGCTGCTGAGCTTCACGGGGTGTGTATCTGCATATCCCCGCCCTTGAATTACACCCTGAAGAATGGTGCGTGATGATTGTCCGGCGGCCGTCCAGGGTGCGTGTGCGGAAAGAACCGATTTTCCCGGCAGGGTGACATCCATGCGTAAGCTGAAGGCATCGAGAAGTTGCCGATGGTTACTTAGTGTCAGTTCAATCTCGAATGTTCTACCTGCCATCACGTTGGCGGGCATATGTATAGTCGGGGTCAGCCGCGCAAGGTTGATTTTTCCTAACAAGAAACAGAAGCATGCAATTAGTAGTCCGCAGCCTCCGAGTAACACAAACAGACCATCTGCAGTGAGCACGCCGCATACTACCATCGCCGCTGCACCTCCGCTTAGTGCAGCGCCTCTTTGTGTAATTGATAATAGCGGCTTTCGCACGCGATTATCATTACACTTCAAATTTTTAAAGAAAGCAGACAATTTCAAATTAGCCGCAAAAAATAACCGCACGGAAGCCCGTGCGGTTGGGTGAAAATAAGACAAGGTGTCGATTGATCAGTCCATGTCCTTTTTCTCTAGAGCTCCCTTCAGGTGGGCGAGAAACTGTTCGACGCTTGGATACCTTGATGCAGTAAAGCGGGTGAATTCACTACCGTCGTCACCGAAAAGCAAGACGGTGGGAACGCCGCGAACGCTATATTTTTTCATGACCTTGCTATTCTTTTTCTTGAGTGTCTTGTCTTTGTTCGGGATGTCGATTTTCACGAGGATAAAATCTTTTTTTGCTGCATCCGTAAATTCAGATTTTGAGAAAACCTTTTTATCCATCATGATGCAGGGTGGACACCAATCTGAGCCAGTAAACTCAACGAGCACGTTTTTCTTTTCCTTTTTCGCCTTGGCGAGTGCTGAGTCGATATCCGTCATCCAGCTTGCGCCTGCAGTTGCGGCAGTTGCGAGGATGAGGGAGGCGAGAGTGGACGTCAGAAGTAACTTCATTAAGTTCATAACTAATAATACGTTGTGATAAGTAATATATTCCAAAATTCTCGATATTTTTGGCAGAGAATGTTAATTTGCTGGTATGAAAAATATGACGGTCGCCACTGGAAATAGCCACAAGACGCAGGAAATACGCGCTATGCTTGGCGATGCTTATGATGTGACCGACCTGAAATCCTATCCGGAGCTGCCTGAAGTCGAGGAAACGGGAGCTACATTTTTGGAAAATGCCACGTTAAAGGCGGTGCAGATTAGCGAGCAAATTGGCGGCCTTGTGCTGTCCGATGATTCCGGACTCGAGGTGGATTTTCTGCACGGGGCACCGGGTGTGCACTCCGCCCGTTATGCTGGGGTGCATGGTGATGATACGGCGAACAATGCCAAGTTGTTGGCGAATCTTGAGGGTGTAGAGAGTCGTGAGGCGAGGTTCCGCTGTGTGATGGTGTTGGCGCAGAATGGTCAAGTGCTCGCTCACTTTGATGGGGCTGTGGAGGGGAAGATCATTATTGAGCAGCAAGGTGCGGGTGGATTTGGCTACGACCCGCTATTCGTGCCGGATGGATACGAGAGGACATTTGCCGAACTCGGTGAGGATGTAAAAAACGGACTTAGCCATCGTGCGCAGGCGATGCAGCAGGTGGTGGCGTGGTTAGGCCGGTAACAGCAATACTTGCGATTGATCGCGATTGGGTCTAATGAATGTGCATTCGGTAGCTGATCAACCGCTGCCTATTGTTTTATGTCCTCATGTTGTGCACCCAAACCTAACCCTGATCTGCAGGAAGATAAGGCACCTTGCTGTGGTGATGGTGGCGACCGTGGTAGTGGAAAATTTGATTGGTTGCTCTGGGGTTCGTTGATCGTAGTGGTGGCAGGTTGCATAGGACATTGGTTTTTTCATGATAGTTTGCCCAAGCAGGCGGCTGATTTCAGCCATGGGGTTTATTCGTTGATGAATAAGATGTGGTGGGGGCTTGCGCTGGGGATTCTCGCAGTGGGACTGCTGAGCTGGGTGCCACGCGAGTGGGTAGCGGCTGTGCTGGGTAAGCCAGGTAGTTTTTCTGGAATCTTACGAGCTATGGGGGCGGGGCTGATCCTTGATTTATGTAATCATGGGATTCTTCTTGTAGCGATGAAGCTCTACGAGCGAGGTGCATCCTACGGGCAGACTTTGGCGTTTCTTATTGCTAGTCCGTGGAACTCACTTTCTCTAACATTAATTCTATTTGCTCTGATCGGTGCCAAGTGGACAATAATATTCCTTGTGCTTTCCGGGCTGATCGCTGTGGTGACAGGCTTGATCGTAGAAGGTCTTGTTAGATTAGGAAAAATCCCCAAGAATCCAAATCATGTTGAATTGCCTGAGGGTTTTCAGCTGGGCCATGAAGTCAAATCCAAGCTGGCGGAATTGCGATTTAATAGTGGGGCGATTGGGCGACTGATCAAGTCGTCGATTGGTGAATCACGCATGATCCTGCGTTGGATTTTTTTTGGTACCGTACTGGCTGCTATGATCCGCGCGTTCGTGCCGCCTGAGACTTTTGGGGAGTGGTTCGGGCCGACAGGGACGGGTGTTCTGTTAACACTTACTGCTGCAACGGTGATTGAGGTTTGTTCGGAAGGCTCAAGCCCGATTGCAGCGGACTTGGTTACGCGAGCTGCCGCGCCAGGCAACGGTTTTGCATTTCTCATGGCTGGTGCTGCAACCGACTACACAGAAATCATGGCGCTCAAGGAAACCACAAAATCGTGGAAGATGACATTTATCCTGCCACTGCTCACCCTGCCACAGGTTGTGGTGATCGCGTGGGCGCTCAACTATTGGGCAGGGACAGTCTGATGACGCCTTGCTCGCATAAGTGAGCTTATTTCTTCATCTTTGAAGAGGCGCTCACTCTTGGAGAAACAATGATGGCGTGGTTGTCATAGCGTATGTATCCACCTGCTTGGTCAACAATATATCGTAGCAAGGTTTCTGCTGGGATTCGCTCCAGACGAAGGTTAACACGACTGTTTTTAAAGGCACCCGTTGGATCTTGGATAATAAAGTTAGGGGTGGTTTTTTGTTGTGATTCCCGTTCAACTTGAACGGCAAGCATATCGAGCGACTCACGCACGGGTGCTTTATCTAAATGGACTTTAGGGATTAATACCTTGCACAAAGCGTTTTTACGATCTCTGATCGCGAGTGATCTCCTGTTAGAAGAAATGAACAAGAACTTTTTTCTAGCTGGAAGGTGTTTTGGATTGATGCGTAATACTTCCCGAAAAGTCGTTCTAGCAATGTCGTATTTCCCTTCGTTCATTGCAATAACGCCTTGCTTATAAAGGCTGTTAGCTCTTTGAGCGGCAGTATCGTCTGCCTGTGCGAGAGCGCCAACGCAGAGAGTTAGCGCCACAATCATGGTTGTGTTTTTTGTCATAATGGATCGTAGTTTGGTGTTATGCTGTCGGCATATATGGTGATTACACACCGGACAAGCACTTGATAGAATACTCACGTGAGGTGCTGGTGCATAGACAAAAATAACCCACTGCAAATAGGCAGTGGGTTTGGGGATATGCAGTATGCTCAGGATTTCCCCAGACCACACCCAATTCGCTGGTGTCTACCTTAGTTGGATTATTGGAGCGGTTCGACCAGACGATTATGCTTTCCAGTTCAAAGCGCCTTTCTTCAAGGCATAGACATAAGCTACTGCGAGCACAAAAACAAATCCGCATACACTCCAAAATGGTAACATACTTTCAGCAATCATATCCTTGAATTGCACTGCCCAAGGGTAGAGAAAGACTACCTCAATATCGAAGATGACAAACAGCATTGCCACAACGAAAAACTTTACGCTAAATCGCGGCGAACCCTCACCAATCGGAAGCATACCGCACTCGTACGGACTCTGTTTAGTGGGGTTACTCCGCCCTTTTTTGCCGAGCAATACACTCATGACTAGCATGGAAGTCGCAAAACCGATTGCTGCACCGGTTTGCATGAGAACAGGAAGATAGTCTTGCATCTTTAGTGTGAATTAATGAATAGTGAATTGAAAAAAAGAAGAAACCCGCGGTGTCTATGGGATACCGCGGGCTTCATAAAATAGTTCGTAGTGGATTCACCAGCACGAAATCAATGTTATGCTCTGTGAGCGATGAATAAAATACTAGACTGATTCTTGGGCTGCGAGGAAATCACTATGTGCTTCGGACAGCTTAGCTAGTCCTTTATATTCCTTGCCTTCCTTTTCGATCATGCCTCGGGTAACGAGGTTCTGAAGTTTTTCATAAGCGCGAAGGCGGAGCATTTCTTCTCCACCGCTGACGGCGTTACGTTCCTTCAACTTAGCGTAGACAGCCTCAAACAGATCGTTAAATCCGAAAAAACTATCATCATCTCCCAGGACGTTGACGATTTCATCGGTTACGTGATCTGGGACGCGGCGAGAGAAACGAGTTCTTTTCGTAGTAGCCATGTCACTACAATACTACAACTCTCTACTATTTGCGATCTGAAAAATAAAAAAAGCACAAATTTTCATCATTTTCTATTCATTCATATGACAGTTTCTTAAAATCACGGCATTGACAGTGCAGTGGATCTCGCCATTGTCGTACCTTGATCATGAGCATTGCAGAAGGAAAACACATAGCATTGGTGGGGGCTACGGGCGCTGTCGGGCAAGAAATGCTCGATTGTTTGGAAGAACGTGAATTCCCCATTACTGAATTAACTTTATTAGCATCTTCGAGATCGGCGGGAAAGAAGATCTCATTCCGTGGAAATTTAATCAAAGTTAAGGAATTGACACATGAAAGCTTCGCCGGTGTCGATGTTGCGCTATTCAGTGCTGGCGGTGACCTTTCATTGGAATACGCTCCAAGTGCGGCAGCGGCCGGCGCTATTGTTATCGATAACTCCTCGGCTTTTCGTATGGATCCGGATGTGCCATTGGTGGTGCCTGAAATTAACCCAGCTGCGGCTCATGATCCTGCCAAGGGTATTATTGCAAATCCAAATTGCACCACAATCATTACACTGATGGCGCTTTACCCTCTGCACAAACTCTACGGTCTTCGCAGCGTCATCGCATCGAGTTATCAGGCAGTCTCTGGCAGTGGAGCCCAGGGTATTATTGAGTTGGATGATCAAATCAAGGTGCTGGGCGCCGGTGGCGAAGTCACTGATGATATGAAAAATGTCTACCCGCACCAAATTGCCTCCAACGTGATCCCACACGTTGATTCCTTTACCGAGGATGGGTATACCAAAGAAGAGTTAAAAATGCTTAACGAGAGTCGTAAAATTCTTAATCTCCCTGACCTGAAGGTAACCTGTACCTGTGTGCGTGTGCCAGTGCACCGCTCCCACTCTGTCAGTGTCACTGCTGAGTTTGAGAAAGCAGTTGATGTTGCCGAGGCGCGTGCTGTATTCTCTAGTTACCCTGGCATCAACGCCAAGGATGATCCTGAAAATTCTCTTTATCCTGTGCCGCTGGATACCACAAAAAAAGACGACTGCTTGGTGGGTCGAATACGTAAGGATATGGTTTTTAACAATGCCCTAGCCCTGTGGGTGGTGGGAGACCAGGTTCGCAAAGGAGCCGCGTTGAATGCTGTGCAGATTGCAGAACTAATTTAGGATGGCTATGAACGATCTAAAGCCATGGCTAAAGTCGAAGCAAAAAGAAGTCGATGCTGCGCTTGGGCGGCTCCTTCCGCGTGAGAACACACGCCCTGTGACGATTCACAAGGCGATGCGCTACAGCGTTTTTGCCGGTGGTAAGAGGTTGCGACCGATCCTTTGTCTGGCAGCTGCCGAGGCTTGCGGCGGAAAAATTGAAAATGCTCTCGCGCCTGCATGTGCAACTGAGGTGATGCACACCTACTCGTTAGTTCACGATGATCTGCCGTGCATGGACGACGATGATCTTCGCCGTGGCAGGCCTACCTCACACAAGGTCTTTGGTGAAGGATTGGCGGTTTTGACGGGGGATGCTTTGTTGACGGAGGTCTTCACGATGATTGCCCAGACGCCGCCGACCAAGCGGTTTAGTGTGAAAGACTATGTCGAGGAAATTGCCATCACTGGAGGCAGTAGAAAACTCATTGGGGGCCAAGTATTGGATCTAGAAGGTGAGGGGAAAAAACTGACAAAAAAGGATCTTGTTCGTATCCATGAGGCAAAAACTGCTGCGCTCCTCACAGCTGCTGTGCGCCTCGGCGCGATGACCGCGAACGCCACTCCGCGAAAGTTGGAAGCGCTCACGACTTTTGGCTATAACCTCGGTCTCGCATTCCAGGTGATTGATGATATCCTAGATGTCACTCAAACTACTGAGATGTTAGGTAAAACGGCTGGTAAGGACGAGGCCGTTGATAAATCAACTTATCCCGCTATTCTCGGGCTTGATGCATCCCGTAAGGAAGCCGCCCGCCTCACGCGTAAGGCACTGAAGTCTCTTGAAGTATTTGGGAATAAGGCCAACCGCCTTGAGCAAATCTCTCGCTACCTGCTAGAACGTGAGTATTGATACTTCGGGGTCTTGTGAGCTTAAACCTCTGGGGCTGATCATCTACACAAAGGCTTGCAAAGCTCTATCAGCGAAGGATCCACAGTGTGTGCCGTGTCCGTGACTTTATGAATGGGTAGCGTACCGAAGTTACCTGACCGGTAAACCATGATGTTGCATGTCTCACCACGATGTAGCGACTCCACAGCCGCAACCGCAAATTTAAATGCCATTAGGCGATCTCTCACCGTGGGCGATCCACCACGTTGGATGTGTCCGAGAATCGTCAAGCGGGCGTCCATTTTTAAATTGTCACCCACCCAGCGTGTGATGTAGTCGCTCATACCTGTGCCCTCTGCAACGATAGCGATAAGGAAGTTTCTTCCTTCCTCTAGTTGGATTCGGAGTCGTTCACCAATTTTATCTAGATCGTAATCCAGCTCAGGAACGATACATATTTCCGCACCACAAGTCACGGCTGATGCCATCGCCAGATAGCCGCAATCACGTCCCATCGTTTCTACGACGAATGCCCTGCTGAATGAGTTCGCTGTATCGCGAATGCTGTCTACTGAGCTGCGGATCATATTCAGAGCGGTATCGACCCCCAGGCAATAATCGGTTCCGGGGATGTCGTTATCGATTGTAGCTGGAATGCCTGCGAATGGGACTTTGAAGTCGGAGTAAAACTGATTTAGAGCACGAAATGATCCATCACCGCCAATCACAACTAGTTTGTTTATGCCATGGCTCTGGAGGTTTTCGTATGCCTGCTTGCGCGACTCATACTTAAAGAAGCGCTCTGAGCGAGTCGAGCGCAGCACGGTGCCCCCGCGGTTGATAATCCCTGAGGTTGACCTATTTCCTGCCTTTTCGATGTTGTTATCGATTAGTCCGCGCAGACCATCATAAATCAAATATGGTTCGTATCCAAGCGAGCGAGAGTGCTCGACTGTGCACTTGACTGCGGGGTTCATGCCGGCGGCGTCACCACCAGAGGTCATCACTGCTATGCCTTCCATGGAAAAATAAATTGTTTTGTGAGGGTTAAGCGCCCTACCACCAGAATTGCCAAAGTGGAAGACGTGGACAGTCCTTAGTGTGATTTTGGAATCAATGCAAGCAACACTAATACCATCATTCTGTGTAAAGAGAGATTGACATGAAAGCTACCACACACTAAATCCACCTCGCCTCGGGATTTTCAATGATTCCCGAACACGCACTATTAAAGAGGCGGGATGGCCAAGTGGTAAGGCATCGGTTTGCAAAACCGACATTCGCGGGTTCGATTCCCGCTCCCGCCTCCATCTCTTTTAATTTTCTCGATGGCTTTTTTGTTTGTTGGCCATTAAGTTGTTCACTCGTGAAACAGTTCGCTATCTACTTATCCCTAATTTTAGGTGCTGTAATCATTTGTGTTCTGGTTATTGACCGAGAAGAAGTTGTAACTACGTCGGGTGTCGTGGAGTCGGCGGAGCCAGTTAAAAAAGAACCCATAGAAGATGGTGTAGTAGGAACAATAGTTTGGGATTCAGAGCAAGGGTTTGAGCAAAACGATTCTCGTGTTGCGGATACAATTCCTCCCGCGAAAGCAACTGTTGATCGACCAGTTAGAGACCAAATTCCTGCTCCAGATACTAAGCCCAAAAAAAATTACTATAGCTCGGTGGTCGAACTAGATGGTGAGGCTCTCAAGGCAGGGTTGCATAAGCTTGTGCGAGGGCATCGCGTGCTTGCATACGGTGAGTTATGGGATGCGCTAACTTATCTGGATGGGGCTGGCGCGGGCAAAGTGATGTTAATTTACAGCCGAGTGTCGCGCCTTGCCTCCAACCATGGTGGCGATTATGGCGAATGGAATCGTGAGCACTTATGGCCGCGCGCGTATGGTATATCAAAGTCGAGTCCAGCAAATACAGATCTACATCACATTCGTGCATCAGATGTGAAGGTTAATGCTGATCGTGGTCATTTGTATTTTGATGAAACCGAGGGGGAGTCCAAAGCCGGCATACGATATTCAGCTGATAAGGATTCTTGGGAGCCGCCGCGTGAGGTGAAAGGCGACATAGCTCGCGCTCTTTTTTACATGGCGATCCGCTATGAAGGAAACGAGCCGAATGAAGTTGATCTCGAACTCACGGATACACCTGACATTTCCAAACGACATCATGGCAAGCTTTCTGTTCTGTTAGATTGGCACCGGCTTGATCCGGTGAGCCCTGAAGAGATATCCCGCAACACGAAAATTTTTCGTGATTATCAGGGTAATAGAAACCCGTTTATTGACCATCCAGAGTTTGCGTCACGTGTGTTCTCTCGATAGTAACCGTAGCAATGTGCATGTTATGATTAAACAAATACCGGTAGTGGGCATCGGCACTTTAGTTATACGTTTCTGATGAGAAAAAAGGCCCCAACGAACGAACGTTGGGGCCTGAAGATGGTAGTAATTAGTTGCTATGGATTACCAGAACATGGCGTAAAGCGCGATGGTAAGTAGAATCACAATGCCACCTGCTACTTTAGCTCCCTTGGAGCCTTCGAGGCAAATCTCTTGATTTTCAGGTAATTCGACAGGTTTTGTCATAGGCTTGATGAGTGTAATCAGGATTCCGATGACGATGACGAGGATGAAGCAAATTGCCATTCGGTCAAGGAATGCCATTTCGCTGGCATACCAAAGCCCTTGGCTGGCAATCCATGTTCCAAGCCCCCATTTCAAGGCGCCATAGGCCACCACATTGGTCAGGATTCCAACAACGCCAAACCATCTTGGCGTGCGTGGTGAGAAAAACCCGAAGATGAACACAGCGAGGATGCCAGGTGAGAGGAATCCTTGGAACTCTTGGATGTATTTGAAGATGCTTTTGAAGTCATCAAGCTTAGGAGCGATGATAGCTGCGAGAATCACAAAGATGACTACGAAAATCCGACCGACTCGAACAAGCTGGTGGGAATCAGATGATTTCTTAAATCTAGCGTAGAAATCCATCGTCGCGATAGTTGATGCCGAGTTCAGCATTGAGGCAAGTGAGCTGATCACCGCGCCACAAAGTGCGGCAAGGACAAACCACGAAATGTAGGGGTGAGGTTTGACAAGGTTACGGACCAACACAGGGAAAGCTGCGTCATAATCATAACCTGACAGAGTAGGCCCAACGGTAACTTTTCCATCTGATGAATTCGTGGCGCTATCCGCCAGGTAGTTAATTGTTTCTGCTGCTGAAGGAACAGGGATCTCCATCACGTCTGGATGCTCTTTCTTGAAGTCTGCAGTCATTTGAGCATTGGCCTCAGCTGCCGACATGCCTGCATGTTTGCTGTTGATAGCGATAATCTTGGGCAACTGATCTATTTGGAGTTTTGCATAGTCAGGATCAACTTTGACCACCTGATTTGATTCGATTTTGGCAAGCCCACTATCGTTGGCCTTGACGGCAGACTGATGAAGATCTGAGGAGAACAAGTTAAACGCAAGTATGCCGGGGATAACGACAAGGAAAGGAATGAGGAGCTTCAAACCAGCGGCGAACACGATACCTTTTTGCCCTTCCGCGAGAGATTTGGATCCGAGCGTTCGCTGGACGATGTATTGGTTAAGACCCCAGTAAAAGAAGTTAGGTATCCAAAGGCCTATGAGCAAAGCTGTCCATGGAATATCTGTGTCTTCTTTAGGGCGGACCATGTGCATTTTTCCACCGGAAAGGTTGTCGCCATTACGTGCAACCGCTTCTCCATCTTTACCGTCATTGAGCAATACAAGCCGTTCGTATGCTCCTGCTTGTTCAAGATCCGCAATGGTGGCCTCTGAGTTTTCTACTTTGGTTTTGATTAGCTCCTCAGGGGGTGTGTTTTCAAGTGTCTGGAAAGCGAACCACATAACGATGGCTCCACCAAGAATGAGGGCGGCACCCCAGATAAGATCTGTCCATGCACATGCTTTAAGACCACCAATGAAGACATAGACGGCAGCAAGAATCGCAATACCCCAGCACATCGTCGTCAGGTTATTGATGAAGGGAACATCTTGATAGTATTCGGACACAAACTTAGCTCCCGAATAAATGACCGATGCGGTAGTCACAAAGACGAGTGTTACAATGGTGAACAAAGCCATAACCATGCGAGCTGTGCCATCGAACCGGTATTGGAGAAATTCGGGGATAGTGTAGATGCCAGCCTTGAGGAATTTGGGAAGGAACCAGAAAGCAACACCAACAAGAGTAACAGCAGCCATCCACTCGTATGATGCAATAGCCATACCCAGCCAATCGGCCGATTGGCCTGACATGCCGACAAATTGTTCGGTGGAAATGTTAGCTGCAATTAGTGAAAATCCGACCAGCCACCACGTCAATCCGCGACCCGCGAGGAAATAGTTTGATGCGCCTTTTTCGCTGCCATCATCTTCGCCGTCTTTGGATTTCCATATACCAAGGGCAATAACGCCAATGACGGCGATTATAAATAGGGTGACTTCAATTGCGGTATTCATATTTTGTTTATATAGTTAAGAATTGGGGGGAGTATCAAAGCTGATGAGGAGAGATACTAAGGGGTGTGGTCGGTGCTTGGGAAGTGTAAACATTGACTTTAAAAGGAATTATCAGCCGCGACGACAGGCGCCTGTGCGCGAAAATTGCCAATATGCGAGATTTGAGCTGGCAGCCATACAAATGTGCACTTAGCGGAGCATCATCGTATACTGAATGCTTTTTCCATCTGGTGCAGTTAAGCTGACTTGACCTTGCCTGCCCAATCAGCCATTGATTTCCCCGCGCTCCCGTAGTTCAACGGATAGAACAAGGGTTTCCTAAACCTTAGATGTGAGTTCGATTCTCGCCGGGAGTATTTCTTTAAAATAGCCCTCAATCCTCACACGTGTAGGTTGAGGGCTATTTTTGTTGGCACAGGTGGTTATTTTGCGCCGGCTGGAGTCTTGAGCTTGAATGCGCGTTGCACGCTTTTCTCTGCGGTAGGAAAGTCTGCTGGGATCGTGGTAGTGACTTTGCCGCTGGCGGCCCATTCCACACCACGAGTGAATGAAACGATAAATCCAACACCTTCGAATGAGTAGTCATCGTGACCGAGTGTGGTGTGAAAGACGCGGCCCTTGTGGTAATCAAGAACCATGAGGATGGGCTCGTGGCGATCTGTCGGGGCCTTGGGTGTTGCATCTTTGCCGGTGGCGAGAACGGTCATGTTCTGCGCGGGGCCACGGAGTTTGGCGTAGCATTCATCCTTGGAGGTCAGCCAGTTTTTTGGCATGCCCTTGGTGATTGGGTGATCGGCAACGCGCACGGTGATGGGGATTTCATGCTGGGGGCCATGGGAGCCTGCTTTTCCGGCCGAGGTGTCACGGATAAGCTTTCCCTCGTTATTGTAATAAACATACGGGCCATCTTTTTCTGTGCGCCCATCCCAGCCGCCAATACCAATCATTTTGTTATACTCAGCCCATTTTCCGAATGAGTTATCTGCAGCGTGGACGGAAACGAAGCCGCCGCCGTCTTTCATGTATTTTTCGAATGCCTTTTGAGTGGCTTCTGGCCAAGTGGAGGCACCCCAACCGAAATTGGAAATGACGACATTGTAATCGGAGAACTGAGGATTGAAATTAGGATCAGCTTTTGGTTTTTTGAGGTTCTCAGTCTTGCCGGCTTTTGCCAATGGTAGGAAATCTTTTTCGCGCTCACCTTTCCATGTGAACTTGCAACGGATGACTTTCACCTCAAATAGGCCTGTATCTTCCAGGTATTGTTTCATCATGATGGTGGATTTTGGCCACACGGCATGGTTGTTTTGACCATCAATGATAAGCGCTTTCATTTTCGCGTTCAAAGCTAGTGGCAAAATAAGTAATGTGGTGATGCAGATGATGGCTATTTTCATATCAGGAGATTTCTATTGTTTATGAGGTTTTCTTGAGGGCCGCCGCGTTGTGGAGTTAAGACGGTGAGATGATATGCCTAGGCTTATGATATTTTCAGGTTATGGCAAGTGGTTAATATATACCCTAGTTTAGCAGGGATTATTAATCTTGATAAACTTCCACTTGTGAGAAGGTCATAACAACTTATAATACCCGCATGTTATTGGAAAATTACCTGACTGAAGAAGTTATTCGTGACCCCAGTAAGCGTGAATATGAGGCATTTGATTTGGCTCGTTTGCTGGATACAGTATTTGAACCTACGCAGGGATGTCGCGTATGTATTTTATTAGATTTTGACGATCCTGCATCAATGATGAAGGGATTTGCCTATCTGGATGAGGATGGTTTTGCAGTGCAAAAAAATGCGCATGAACATTTTTACAAGGCTTTGCATGCTGGGGTAATGAGTCAGTTGGGTATGACGGGAGGTGAGATGTTTGCCTACTATTGCACCAATGGTTCCAACCTAGATATGCAGGATCCATGTTGGGATGTTGATGGGAATGAGCTTTCACTCGATCGTGATATTTATTCTAATTATGATATTATCCTCTGTATCACTGACTGGAGTGCAACAGCACCACTAACTGCAAAATGCAAAGAGTTTGGATTTCGAGGTGCCACTATGCATGGGGTGAATGATGTGATTCTCAGATCTGGATTATCGGTCAATTATGATGAAGTGTCTGCTGATGCAGAAAAAGTTCGCTTAGCAATGACGGGTGCAGATTCTATCGAAATTGATTTTGCTCTGGAAGACGGACGCGTGCTTACTGCATGGCTGGGCCTCAACGGACAAGACGCACAGAAAAGCCATGGGCTGTGCAAGGGGACGTCTCCCGACGTAGCAAACTTACCTGCAGGTGAAGTGTATTTCGTCCCAACCGATGCCCGTGGGCATTTTCCGATGAAATACGAAGACGGCACCCTGGGCGTGCTTGAAGTAATCGATAGAAACATAGTAAGTTCTACTCTAATTCAAGGAGACCAGGCTACTATTGATGCGCACAACCAGCGCTTAGCTGATGATCCGATGACTGGCACGCTCGGTGAACTTGGTTTTGGCACACAGGTGCTTCCAGTATCAGGTTCAGATATTCAGGATGAGAAGGTTCTAGGAACCTGCCACCTTGCGACAGGTCGTGATGATCATTTGGGCGGAGATATCATACCCACTATGTTCAAACAGCACGAAAATAGTACTCATGACGATATTCTTTTTGCACCTCACAAAACGCCAAACTTCAACATCAGCGAGGTAAGAATGAAGAGGGGTGATCAAAATGAGACTATTATTAAGGATTTTCACCCATCTGACTACTTAATGCGTGCCTTGACTCAGAGTTAATCATCTGGATGATTCTTTACACTAACCAAATAGGGCGGTAGATCAATCGACATGAAATGCTTGATTGCTTCCATATCAGCTTGTCTGCCATTGGCTGGATATGTGGTGGGGGATACCACTATAAACGTTATAGATGATCAGAAAATCCTCAAGCAGGTGCCCTTAAATGTGGGTAGTTTGGTGGAGAAAAAAATGACGCTCGACTGGGCAGGTCTTGTCGAACAGCTAAAACGAAATAAGGTAAAACTCGAATTGCCAAATGTGCAGGTTTCACCGCTGGAAAATATCTATGAAAGCCGAGCCGATAGTGTGGTAGCGGTGGCATCTGTTTACAAATGTGATCGTTGCACCGAATGGCATAGCTCGGGGGCTGCCACTGGATGGGTCCTGACAGCTGATGGAGTCATGGTGACAAATTATCACGTATTTGCCGGTAAAGAGGTAGCTGGTTTTGGAGTAATGACACGTGATGGTAAATTTGCGCCCGTGACAGAGATCCTTGCCGCGAGTAAACGGAGCGACGTGGCTATTTTCCGCGTTGGCGAGGGCAAATACAAGCCCATTACACTGGGTCCGGATGCGGCTGTTGGATCTGATTTGCACATTATCGCCCACCCTGATTCGCGTTTTTATACCTATACATCTGGAAAAGTATCACGATACTACAAAAGGCGAGGTTCCGGTCGAGCTGGGGCAACTATCATGGCAGTGACAGCTGAATTTGCACGTGGCTCCAGCGGTGGACCGGTAATGGACTCTAATGGAAATTTGGTGGGTATGGTATCAAGTACGCAGAGTATATACTATCCTTCAAAAAAGAAGACAGATAAACAAGGGCCGTTCCAGATGGTCATACGAAACTGTGTGCCGGTCAGCGCGATACGTGAGTTACTCGAGTGATTTTGAAGCTGATCAATAAAAATAATTCCCACTCTCTATCTAACTATGAAAACTGAATTTGCAGTTAAGAATCGCTATGCTGATGCTGCAGAAGCTCAAGAGCAGGCACTTTGCTGCCCAGTCGATTACAACCCAGAGTTTCTCAAGATTATTCCTGCAGAGGTTATCGAAAAAGACTACGGTTGTGGTGATCCTTCTCAGTGGGTCGAGCCTGGTGATGCCGTGTTAGATCTGGGTAGTGGCACGGGTAAAATATGTTTCATCGCCAGTCAGATTGTTGGACCTGAGGGGAAAGTGATCGGCGTAGACATGACCGACGCAATGCTTGAAGTGGCTGAACGGAACGCGCCAATGGTGGCCGAAAAAATAGGTTTTTCCAATTGTGAGTTTCGTAAAGGACGTATTCAAGATCTTGCGCTTGATCTTGATTTGTTAGAAAATGAGCTTAAATCCTCGCCAATTTCAGACGCGAATGCGTGGCTTGAAATGGAAGCAGTTGCAGAGAAGTTACGTAGAGATCAGACGATGATTCCTGATAACAGTATAGATGTGGTAGTGTCTAATTGTGTGCTGAATCTGGTTGAGCCCCAGCTCAAACCCCAGCTATTTGCAGAGATTTTTCGAGTGCTTAAAAAGGGTGGGCGAGCCGTGATTTCAGATATTGTCGCGGACGAGCCAGTGCCTGAGCATTTACAAAAAGATGACCACCTATGGAGTGGATGTATTTCAGGTGCTCTTACTGAGGATGGATTTGCTCGTGCGTTTGAGGATGCTGGATTTTACGGGATTGAGTTTGTAAAATTCGAATCAAAGCCGTGGAAGACGGTTGAGGGGATTGAGTTTCGTTCGGTTACTGTGCGCGCCTGGAAAGGCAAACAGGGTATTTGTCTTGAGCGTAACCAGGCAGTCATTTACCGAGGACCTTTCAAGAGTGTTGTGGACGATGATGGACATGCCATGGAGCGCGGCAAGCGCTACGCGGTGTGCGATAAAACGTACCAGATTTTCCAAAATGAGCCATATGGCAACTCATTCCAATTCCTTGACCCATTGGAAAATATCCCACTCGAGCAGGCAGAAAATTTCGCTGATTGTGATGGCACCCGTACACGCCATCCCAGGGAGACCAAAGGTGAGGGTTATGACGTCACCAAAGAGGCCGAAGATTGTTGTGATGGTGATAGTTGCTGCTAGATATATTTTTCTTAAGCATATGAGGTAACGACTTGACACATCCTCAAAATACTGCATTTTCCACGCCCCGCCGCGTCGGTAACGTGGAGGTAAACCAAACCAATTATGAAAGCAGAAATTCATCCCGAGTACAACCCAGTCGCGTTTCAAGACATGACTACGGGCACCAGATTTATCACCCGTTCGACGGCAAAGTCCAACAAAGTCGAGCAAATTGATGGTGTTGATCACTACATCATCTCCTCAGGAGTGACATCCGATTCGCACCCATTTTTCACAGGCACTAAGCAGTTTGTGGACACCGCGGGTCGTATCGACAAGTTCCAGAAGCGTTTTGGCTCTGTCCGGCGTGCAGGCAAGCCTAAGCTCAAGTAGCTTCGCTCTTGTTTCTTACTGGTAACAAAGATCTAACTTTTTTCCTAAACCTCTCCACTTACCGTGGAGAGGTTTTTTTGTTAGCGAGTGTATTTGGTAGTTGGAATATATAGCCTAATGAGCATACTGTTCGCATGACCTCTCGTGATGCCCTAATTGCTTTGAATATGCTGCCTAAAATCGGGCCTGTCCGGGTGCGGCGGTTGATGGATTCATTTGGCAGCGCGGAGGCAATTTTATCTGCCGCGGTACATGAGATCAGTGGTGTGCGTGGCATCGGGCCTGAAACAGCAGAAATTATTCGCAGCTGGGAGGAGCGCATTGATCTCACAACCGAGCTACGTGAGGTGGAGGAGAGGGGACTCAAAATTGTGACTCAGGACGATGCGGATTATCCAGAAGCGTTGCGCCAGAGCTACGATCCACCATTACTGCTGTATGTATGGGGTGAGCTTAAGGATGTGGACCGCCATGCCATCGCGATCGTTGGTTCCCGCAAAACTACTCACTACGGCACCCAGACTGCACGGCAGTTCGCATTCCAGCTGGCAAGTAGCGGCATGACAGTAGTATCTGGCCTAGCGCGTGGTATCGATACTCATGCACACGAGGGTGCCGTGGCTGCGAAGGGGCGCACGATTGCTGTGATCGGCTCGGGCCTTGGGCAAGTTTATCCTCCAGAAAACATGGCGTTAGCCGAAAAAATTGCATCTGGAAATGGTGCTATCGTTTCCGAGTTCCCGCTCAACATGCCACCGAGTAAAAAAACCTTTCCGATGCGAAATCGTATTGTCGCAGCTTGGTCGCAAGCAGTTGTTGTTGTCGAGTGTCCTGAGTGGTCTGGTGCACTCATCACCGCGAATCTTGCCGGCGAGATGGGTAAGCCGATTTACGCCGTACCAGGGCAAATCGATCGACCAAGCTCGGCAGGCTGCCACGCCCTGATTCGTGAGGGAGCAGCACTAGTTACCAGTGGTAACGACATTCTTGATGATATTTCAGTGCTACCGCTACAGGAGCGCGTTCAAGGCGATGAAGCAGCTCGTCGTCCGCCGCTAGGCCCCGTCGAACAGATGGTAGTCGATGCCATGGAAAATGGTGCCTCACTTGTGGATGAACTGCTCCATGCCACTACTTTATCGTTGTCAGAAATCAATGCTATGCTACTCAAATTAGAGATTCAAGGTAGAGTGCAGCAACTCCCCGGCAGTCGGTTTACACTTAAATAACGAATAAAATTTGCTTTTAAATCCTAAGTTTCTTAGAACAAATAAAAATTGGCACGATGCTTGCTTGCCATGAGAGGAGCAAGACATAGAATTAACTATCACTGACTATTATGAAAAAAATCGAAGCCATCATCAAACCCTTCAAATTGGAGGAAGTTAAAGAAGCCCTAGCCGAAGTAGGCGTTCAAGGTATGACCGTTACTGAGGTGAAAGGATTTGGTCGCCAAAAAGGCCACACCGAAATCTATCGAGGGAGCGAATACACCGTCGATTTTCTGCCCAAGGTAAAGCTCGAGATCATCGTTGATGACGAGGATGCAAGTGCTGTGGCAGAAGCAATTGTTAAGAGTGCCAACACCGGTAAAATCGGTGACGGTAAGGTCTTTATTTCACCTGTTGAAGAGGCTATTCGTATCCGAACCGGCGAGACTGGTAACGATGCCGTTGCAGTAAACTAGCGTTTGCCGCCCGCTTTTTAAAAAACAAGCAGCGCCACATGCTGCTTGTTTTTTTTTGTTCTTTTTCAAGGATGATATGAGCTATTTGCCCCGCCTGTCGGCAGTTTTAAATTATAAGCTTTCCTCACTAAACGTAAATGAAGCAAAAAAACATCGAAGCCTGATCAGTTTAGAACCGTCATGAAGCATTTGAGAAAAAATTTGATTTTATCTATACAAGAAATGGAAAACCATCTTCCTGGATCAGACGACCCACTTGTCGTCTGTAATCTAATAATCTTCAGAAAATATATCTCATCTAGTTATTTGCTGTAAGGCAAAGAAGAGTGGTGAAGAAAAATCTTCAGATTTGCATCTTCATCGGAAAGATAACCAAAGGAATACTCAACTTTAACCTCATCACCGGCTGTAGTAGTGAAATAGTAATTACCCATGGCTATGGCTGTCTTGCCATGGATACTAGTGGCATGATTCTCGAATCGCACGTTGGTCCAAGGCTGTAATGCAAATCCAGTGTCTTCCGGGATCTCACCACTTACAAAGTAAGATAGCGCCTTGTCCTTGGTATCGCGAAACTGAACGTCAGCAGCTTTAGTCGGCTTAAAGAGCACCTTCACTTTGTCGTATGCATAAAGATTGTCTAGGTGCTCCAAGGCAGCCATTTTAGCAGCTGTGGAATTATCTTTGAGTCTGCCAATTTTCACGATTCCATTACCCCAGGCTTTTTGGGCCGCCGCTATTTGTTTTTCAGTGATTTCCTCTGTCATAGATGTTGAAATGGTTGTAACGCGGAAAAGTTAACTGGAAACACAAACCGTTCAATGATTTTAATGTTTGTGAGCATGATACAATGTGGCATCAGTGTGCACTATTGAGGCTCAGTCACATAGGTTGTGGTATTAACTTTTAGGGACCCAAATCTTGTGTAAGATACATAAGTCAACTTGCTGTGGATAAAGTAATTTGCTCACCCTGATTGGCAACTGTGCATTTTTTGTTAGTTGAACGATTTAATCATAGGATATTGAATTTTGAGAGTGATTACAAATCACCCGTATCGGTAATTAAATATCCTTGCGCTAACTATGAGCATATGAAGACTAACACACCATGAAACGTAGATCATTTATCAAAACTAGTGTCGCAGTCGCAGCCAGTAGTGTATTTCCGTCATTTGTCATAGGTAAACCTGGAAAATCGGCGAACAGCAAGGTCAACGTTGCCTTTATCGGTTCCGGTGGATGGATTGCACGTCAGCCATACAAACAGGGGTGCAAAGATGAAAACCTGGTGGCGTTTTGCGATGTAGATCGCGAGCTGTGTGCGGAAAACATGAAGGCTTGGCAAACCACGCAGCCATTCTATGAGGATTTTCGAGTGATGCTCGACAAGATGCACAAGGACATCGACGCCGTGGTGATATCAACGCCGGACCATACCCATTATGCTGCCACGATGGCGGCCATGGAGCGTGGTATACACGTCTATGTGCAGAAGCCGCTTACCCATAATATTTGGCAGTCGCGCACTTTGTTAAAGGCTAAGAATAAATACAAGGTGGTCACCCAGATGGGGAACCAAGGTCATGCTGGCGCTGGTATACGGGCATCGGTCGAGGCATACCGCGCAGGCCTCATTGGTGATGTGAGTCAGGTCTTTGCGCTGAACAGCGGACCGGACATGAGGAAGGAAAGTATGCATTTTGATAATCCGGCGACCATGCCACCGCCCACCTCTCCCATTCCCAAAGGATTGAATTGGGATCTCTGGCAGGGGCCAACCAAAGCGCGTCCGTTTTATGATGGCTACATTCGCAAAAAGTGGCGGTCGTTTTATGACTATGGACTCGGAATGTTAGGTGACTTCGGCTGCCACACATTTGATACGCCGGTTTGGGCACTCGATCTGGACGCACCGACGATGGTTGAATGTATTTCACGTGAGAAATCACTGAAGGGAGTCATCCCGTCGGGCAGTCAGGTCGATTTCCACTTCCCTGCGAAAGGTGACCGTGGTCCGGTCAAGCTCACATGGTTCGACGGCCCACAGGATTGGGAAAAAGTCGGGCGTATTGACCAATTCGGACTCAAGGCGGCGAACTCACTTGGCAGGGCGTGCTGGATGGTTGGCAACAAGGGCGCCATCGGATGTGGAACACACGCAGGACACCCTGCAATCGCACCCGGAGATTTACGCAAAAGCTACAACGAAAACAAGCCTGCCGAAACGATCACCCGTGTTCAAGGAGGCCCGTTCCGCGAGTGGTTGCGTGCCATCAAGGGTGAGGGACCTGAGCCCGGATCTAACTTCACCTACTCTGCCAAACTCACAGAAATCATTCTGCTAGGTGTCCTCGCCCAGCGTTTCAACACACGCATCGAGTGGGATGCCATGAACGGCCGCATTACCAATCGTCCCGAGCTGAACGTCTACGTCAACGAACCCGTCCGTGAAGGCTGGGCATACGGTAAGGATTTGTAATCTGTTTTTTATGATTTTGCACGACTGTTCGTGATTATGGCTAATTTGAAATGATCTCGAATTTATATGAAACACCGTCTCACTATTACTCTGTCCTCTCTGCTGTTCGCTATGGCAAGTGGAATTTTGAAAGGGGAGAAAATTGTCACGGAACCTAACAAATCACCCCGAATCGTCAATATCGTCAATTTCATCCGCCAGTGCGAACCGCGTATCGACTGGATCACGGAGGAGGTTCTTTACGACACCGTGGCCGAGCAGATCAAGAGCATGAAGAAACATCAACTGAAAGGGACATTTCTTTTGCAGTATGATGCCCTGATCGATATTAAATATCAGAAATTGCTGAAATCACTCCCTGCGGATCAATTTGAGCTTGGTGCCTGGTGGGAAATCCCACAGCCATTGGTCGAGCAAAGCGGCTACAAGTGGCGTGGGCGTTTTCGCTGGGACTGGCATGCGGATGTGGGATTTGCGACCGGTTACTCACCCGCCGAGCGGGAGAAACTCGTCGATACCTACATGGCTAAGTTTAAGGAAATTTTTGGCTACTATCCGAAATCTGTCGGTTCGTGGTTCATCGATGCACACACCCTGAAATACATGCATGATAAGTATGGTATTATCGCGTCCTGCAACTGTAAGGATCAGATTGGCACCGATGGCTACACCATGTGGGGAGGTTACTGGAATCAGGCCTATTACCCCAGCAAGCAGAATGCCTACATGCCTGCCCAGAATGCGAAAAACCAAATCCCGGTTCCCATTTTCAGAATGTTAGGCAGCGACCCCATTCACCAGTATGATCAGGGTTTGGGAACCTCTCGCCAGAGAGTTATTTCGCTCGAACCTGTCTATCCGAAAAGCGGAGGGGATGAAAAATGGTGCCAATGGTATTTTGACGAGTTTGTGAATGGAGCTTCCATGGGTTACGCCTACACGCAGGTAGGTCAGGAAAACTCATTCACATGGAAGAGGATGGGGGAGGCTTATGAGATGCAAATGCCGATGATTGCCAGGATGAAGGCAGAGGGGAAAGTTGTCGTCAAAACGCTCGGGGAAGCAGGGCAGTGGTTCAAGGATCACTATGAAGTCACCCCGCCAACCTCTGTCACCGCGCTGAATGATATTTCTAACAAAAATCTCAAAACTGTCTGGTTTAACTCCCGCTTTTACCGCGCCAATCTGCTCTGGGAAAAAGGAACCCTACGCTTCCGCGATATCCACGTGTTTGATGAAAAGGTCGCCTCGGACTACCTAACCAAGAAAGGAACAACCAGTCGGTGTAATTATTATGCCCTGCCATTTCTCGATGGCTTCCGCTGGAGTACTGCTGAATTTATCGCCGGACTACGATTCCAAACGCCATCAGGTGAAAAAATCGTGGGCGGCGATCCCGTCGTTGATGACAGCACCAAAAACGAACTGCTCGTTCGCTGGCCGACGCAGAAACCCAAGGGCGAATTTGTGATCAGGTTCACCGAGCAATCCACAAGCATCACATTTAATGGCGAGGCTAAAGATGGATGGCTGCTTGAATTAACCAGTCAGAAGGATGTGAAAACTCCCTTCGTGAAAATCGACAACAAAAAGGTCAGTTGCGTTTATGAAAATGCTCCCTATTCTGTGAGCGTAAGCAAAGGCAACTTTAAGAAAGCTACAGGCGCAGACCTACAAATCACACCCGAAGGCGGCAGTATCAAACTGAACTTTTCCAAGCGTTGATTAATCGACGGTCTTTGCCCATGAATACGCGACAACCGTGGTCACGTTGGCGGACACTTCGGTGCTGGTGCAGTTTTAGGGATGAGATAATATACCTCCACCACTGCCTTGTTGCACTGTTAGATAGCGGATTGTTTATAAAGGGTGAGAAAATACGGCTCTGAGCGAATAACGCTCAGAGCCGTATGAATGGTCAAATTATTAAGTTTACCAGCTGATCGTCACACCACCGAAGATACCACGACCACGGCCAGGGTAGGTTGAGCGACCTGCTCCGTTGCCAAAGCTGGCTAGTTCGTGGTCTTCATTAAAGAGGTTTTCTACGCGTGTATTTAGGCTAATGTTTTCGTTGATCTGATAGTTCGCATGCAAGTTGGTGACGATGTAGGAATCCAGCTCGTTACCACCGAAGGTGCGGTTGTCTCGATGGATCACGGTGAATCCTGCTTCCAGATTGTCACAGATTTTTCCGTTCATCTGCAGACCTGCAGAGTGCTTGGGCTGGCCTGAGAGAGTTTTGTCGAGCCAGGTGTAGTTTAGTGTTGTTTCCAGCCGGTCGTTAAGCCACTTGCCTTTTGCCTCGATCTCTAGGCCGCGTGTCACGCTGGTCCCCGGTGCATTGAAGTAGGTGGTTACAAAATCCGGAGCCGGCCCGAAATTGCTCTCGATCATGTCGTCGATGCGGTTCTCAAACCATGTGACGTTTAATCGGTACTGCCCGTCGCAGAGTTCCTGGTTGATGCCCAAATCCCAGCCGGTTGAACTCTCGGCACGGAGGGAAAAGTTTGAGCCGCCACCAAACCCGAATAGCTCTTGGTAGGACGGCGGGCGGAACCCCTTGCCCGCGCTGGCGCGAAATTTAGTGCCCGTGGATGTGATTCTATAAGCGATCGAGCTGCGCCATGTGAACTCGTCGCCGTAGTTATCGTAATCTTCCCATCGGATGCCGCCATTCAGGGTGAGGGCATCGGTCACATCCCAGCTATGGTTCAAATAGAAGCCGTGTTGGTTGCTGCTGCGGCTGTCTTGAGACAGACTAAAGAAAAGGCTGGCATAGGTGTAGTCGGTCTTTTCAAACACAGCACCCGCCGTGGTTGTATGGCGATCATTCCAGCGCAGCGTGTTGTCCCAGTAGATGCCATGCTTTTCGCCGTTCGTTTCATAATATCGCGGCAAAGCGAAGGTGTCCGCGTGGTAGTCTTCTCGATAGATTCCGAGCGTGAGCTTGCTGGTCAAAATCTCGTTGACACGGAGCGTGGTAAAGATCGTGGCGAGCGTGCTCTCGGTGCGGTCGTCCGCCGCGCGCGCAAAATTTGGGTCGGCGTAATTAGGCCGCCGCAGATCAGATTGGAAAGAACGCAGGGTCAGCCCGATGTTCAGTGAGTCGCTCGCGGCATAATCCAACCGTATAGACTGGCCGTACTGTATGAATCGGTTGTTAGGCAGGTCGTTGTCTGTCTGCTGGTAGCCGATACTGATGGCGTAGGCGAGGCGGTCTAGCTCGCCTTGGAGGTCAAGCGTGGCGCGGTGCGACTGGTGGGAGCCAGCCTCTAAAAAAATCCTACCGCTTGGGTCGCCCGAGCCACGACCGCTGTATAGGCCGATCACGCCGCCTATGGAGTCGCCGCCGTAGAGGGCGCTTTGTGGACCACGTAGGATTTCGATACGTGACAGGCCGGAGATTCCAGAGCCGCCAAGAAAGTTTCCAGATGAAATGTTGGCTCCAGAGAGTCTCATGCCGTCGACTCTAAGGTGCGCGTGTCGGGTGGCAGTTCCCCGAAGAAATAACGATGATATAGTGCCGTTCTGTCCTCCTGTGGATTCGGAGATGACCCCTGGAACGAACTTTAGCGCCCCGTCGATGTGGAAGATGCCGGATTTTTTCAGCTCCGACGCATCAAATACGGTGACCGAGCTTCCGACCTTCTTCAGGTCAGTTAGGCTGCGGTTAGCTAGGATGGTCGTTTCCTCAAGTTTGGCATCGAGTTGGGACTCGGGCTCTGGGGCGGCATGTGAAAATGCTAGCCCCCCAACGGTGGTGAGCAGCGCTGTGGCTGCGATGTTTGTTTTCATTATTTAGGTGGTGTTTCGCCTGTTTTCCGCAGGCTAATGCATCCGACCTTTCAGGCTGGTGGTCTGGCTGACTAGGAATGTCTTATCCTAGCTTCACAGTGGCGGTACCGCTCCGGAATGATCACTTGTAAATGACTTCACCGGATTCCCCATCGATTTCCTGCCCGTGCTACGGGCCTCCCGAAAGGTGCCTCACACTTTTTGTATGTGCGGCGCGAGCTTGGTAACTCTTTCTTACCAGTTAGGCAACTTGAATAGTAAAATAAGTCTAGTGTAGGATAGTCCTTGCATAGTCATGATTCGCTTACATGTTATAGTAATCTTATCAATTACTACTGATTAGTTATGAACGATACACAAACAAATGAACTACGTGATGCCCTTGAATCGCAACGTAAAGAAGTTCTATATGACGTAAGTCGTCATGCTGCCAAAGGCATAGGTGTAGGCGTTATCGCGGACGAAACTGAGCGGGCTGATAAAATCGCTGAAAATATGGTGGAGCATGCACTGAGCTACTCTGAGAGTAAGTTGCTAGAAAAAATTGACCATGCTCTGGAGCGACTTGCTTGTGGTGTCTACGGTATATGTGAGAGCTGCAATAAGGAGATCAACGTCGAGCGTTTGAAAGCGAAACCATCTGTTTCGCTTTGTATCGAGTGCCAGATAAAAAAAGAGAGCAGAGTCTCATAGAGAACTCTACTCACTGTGAGCGATTGTGAATGTGGAATTTAAGTTCCAATGATTACTTGCGCTTCTGATTCGGGGGTTTCATTTTCATCGCTCTCAGATCCATCAGATTTTTGACTTTCATGGAGTGATTTTTCCAATTCTTCAGCTCCGTCTGGGGTTATTTTTGTTTGCCAGAGAAACACCTTCTTGAGGGTGGGGTGACCCAGTAGTGCTTTGATCCCTTGGTCTGTTACTTGGGTGCCGTAGAGATTGAGCACACGCAGTTTCTTGAGATTTGCTAATTCTGCTAGGCCTTTATCGGTGATAGTGGTCTCGCTCAATTTAAGCACTTCGATTTCTGAAAATGTACTGAGCTTTTTCATGCCGGCATCGGTCACCTGTGTGGCACCTAGGTTGAGCTCGGTCAGAGAGCCAATGCCACCGGATAGGATATCAATATCAGTGTCCTGAAACTGGCTTCTGTAACTTACTGCTGAGAAAACGAGATCTGTGTTTGCCTGAGAAACATATTTTAATGATCCAGGAAATTTTGTATTAACTTCGTTGAGTACTTCTTTTAATTCTGCGCGAACTCTTTTCGTTGTGGCGAGGCGCTCCAGCTCAAATTTTTTGAGTGCGGCCTCCTCTTGAGCTATTTCCTCGGGTGTTTTTAATGTATTCAGTGCTTTGGCAATCACTGGAGTCACTTCGAGTTCACTTTTGCGCACAGTTTCTGATGCGCCTGACTTGACCCACCATTCAAGGATTTGAACCTCTTCGGGCGTGAGTTGAGTTTTACCTTCTGGTGGCATGCGAAGGTCGTCTTCCAATGGCAGGTGGAGGTAGGCGATCATCATGCTATCCTCAAGATTGCCGGGAACTAGAGCTTCTTCTTCGTCGCCTCCTTCAAGTAATGCTGCATGTGAATCCATACGCAGTCCGCTCTTCTGTTTTTTCTCGCCGTGGCATGAAATACATTTCTGTTCAAGAATTGGATGTACGATCTGAGTGTAAACGATGGGGTCGGCAATGTCTTTGTTAGATAATACCTCCTCTTCTTTCTCAATCCAGGGTGCTTTCTTCAGCGGATCACCGTGAGTGATCTCTCCACCGTGATGTCCGGCAGAAATCATGGCGCCAGTCGTAGCTATAACGCCAATACCATAGATGGGCTTGAGAAGACCCTTACGCGGCATGACATCAGCAGCGTATTTAGCAAGATAGGTTACTATGAGAATAATGGTGAATATAATGCCATCGCGCTTGTGTTCCTCGATGAGATCGCCGTTAAACTCTCCGCTAAGGTAGAGGAAATAACCAAATACCGCAGCAAACACTGCGGTTCCTGAGGCGAATGCCAGTGCTAGAGTGGTCTGGGGCTTGTATTTTCCAAATGTGAAGATTCGACACATCTCCATGAGTAACACAAGTGAAAAAGCCCCGATGGGGAGGTGTAGGAAAACTGGGTGGAATTCACCGAGAAATCCTAGCCACTTGCCCTCAGTTGTGGTGGCTTTCTCACTCGCCATCCCAATTTCACCGAGCCATGGCATGATAGCGATTCCTGCGATGGCTATTAGCCCAAGCAGAATGACTGCTGTTAGGCATTTTTTACTATTTTTGCTGAGAGCGTCGGAATCAATTTCTGGGGAAGATGCGCTTGTGTCCTCAGCGGCTGCGGTTGCTTCGTTTGTGTTGAACACAACTGATGTGTCACCGATATGAATTTCTATGCCATCGGTTAATTTGATGGTCGACTGCTTTTTGCCGTCCAGTTTGATGCCATTCGTCGAGTCATCGTCGTGAACGGTGTATCCATCGTCTGTTTTTACGATATGACAATGTGTGGTTGAGACGGATTCACAGCTGATGGCAATATCGTTGCTGGTTGCGCGACCAACTGTAATCGTCTGTTTATCTGATTCAAATTCGTGAATATCAGGCGATGATCCGGGGACGGACACATTTATTTTAGGCATAAGTCAATGAGTGGGTAATGGGTGCAGAGCTTCAAAAGTTGAAAGAATGTCATGCACCTTGATGCATGTGGTTACTACCCTCGGAAAAGTATTCTTTCAAGTGTTTATACGCGGAGGAAAATAAGCCTAGAAAATAAAAATTAGCCATGGCTAATTTTATAATTGACTCATATTGTCGATTGAGTGCATGTGTCTGGCGTAGCTCATTTGCACAAGTCAGCTGACCTGTCTGCAGAACGCTATAGAAATAACAAAATCAATTTTCACATGCATCAACCAGTAAAGACTAGGCCGTCTAAAAATATTTCGATGAAAGGCGTCTTTGTGCGCACATTGTTCTATGGCAATGCTGCTGTGATTTGCAGTCTGAGTGATATCAGTGCGCAAGATGCCTTCAGTCAACTTGATGCCCTTAATCCATTGGTGGTGACTGGCTCGCAGGTGGTTGAGCCGCTCCGCGATACCCCTGTCCGTACGGAAGTGATCGATGGGAAATACCTGTCCAGAACTGGAACGCGCTCGTTGGCCGAAGCGGTGGAATACTCGCCTGGGATCCGTGTTAGTACTAATTGTCAAAACTGTAGCGTGCAATCGATTCAGATGTTTGGTCTCCCGCAACAATACATAGGTATTTTATCTGACGGTCTGCCGAACTTTTCTACCTTGGCGGGTGTATACGGCATAGAGCAAATCCCTGCAGGCACAATTGGACAAATTGAAATTGTGAAGGGTGGCGGGTCAGTGCTTTATGGGCCTGGTGCTGTGGCTGGTGTGATCAACTTAATTCCTCGTGAACCTACCCAGACAAGTGGGCACATTGATATGCGATTTCTTGGATCGCGTGGCGACAATTTTGGGCAGGAGCCAGGTGGATCGTTTTTTGGGCTGTACGATTTAGTCAGCAAAGACGAGCGTTTTAAGCTGAGTATGTATGGGGGATTTGACCGAATAGACCCGATTGACCGCGATGGGGATGGCTTCACAGATGTATCAAAACGTGATCTTTGGAGTGGAGGGCTGAGAGCATTATGGAGACCACTGATCGATCACACTTTTACTTTAGATTTATTTGCTTCAGACGAAGATAGGCGCGGCGGGGATATCCTGGCTTGGGATTTGAAGCCTAATGAAGGTCGTATCTCTGAGGAGATCTTATCTCGCCGCTATGTCTCGACTCTAAAGTGGCAGGCCGATTGGAGTGAGCGTTGGAGCAGCCGCTTGGCTTACTCATACTCACGAACTGAGCGTGACTCCTACTATGGAGGAACGGGTGCGCTTGGCTCGCCAGATCTGGCTTCGCCCTTCTTTGATGCGAGCTGGACTTCAGATCGAGGCTTTGGCACGACGACTGACGATCTGCACTTCTTGGATACATTGTTTGCCTATCAGCCCTCAGAGGAGCACCGCATTAGCTTTGGTGGTTCGTTTTCGCGGGAAAACCTTACGGATACTCAGCCATCTGTGAATCGCACTCTCGATGAAACATTTCGGAACTTAGGGGTCTTCGTGCAACATCGGTGGAAGCCAAATGATATTTGGACTTTTGAATACGGAGTCCGTAGTGACTTTAACTCCGAGCTGAATGACCCTATTTTTTCACCTCGTGCTGCTATTTTATGGTCGCCAAATAATGATCTGAGAGTTCGCGGTGCGATATCAACAGGTTTTCGAGCTCCCGAGCTTTTTGATGAAGACCTGCACATTTCGAATGTTGGGGGTGAGCTGCAGACCACTTTTAATGATCCATCACTTGAGGAGGAAAGCTCAGTGACTCTGTCGGTCTCTCCGGAGTGGCAGATCAATGAGAGCTGGCGCCTAGAAATGAATGCATTCCATACATGGCTTGATGACACTTTTGTCGTGGAGCCGAATGATGATCCGCTCACACCAGGCGTGACAGAATTTATCCGAACAAATGGTGAATCGTCACGAGTTTATGGAGCTGAGCTCAATCTTGGTTATTTTAGAGACGATTGGAATATCCAGTTTTCATGGGTTCAACAACGCTTGGAATACGACAACCCTCAATTGGTCCTTGGCGATCCAAATGGTGATCCAGCCGACAATCCAATTTTTTCTAGCACCTACGTGCGGACACCAGAGTCGCTGGCTCTCTTGCGTTTCACTCATAATGGAGACTGGTTTGACAGCTATGTGACCGCGAAGGCAACTGGGCCTATGAATGTGCCACGGATTTCCTCGGATCCTGCAACAGGAGATCTAATTGGTAACAAGATGGAGCGAAGCCCTTGGTTTTTTAATATTGATGTAGGTATCTCTCGTAAGTTTGAGATGACTGATGGTGATTTGACTGTGAGCGTGGGAGTAAAAAACTTATTTGACGAATTCCAAAATGATCTAGAGACCGGTGTTTTTCGTGATTCCGACTATGTGTACGGTCCGGCATTTTCTAGGACCTTTTATGCAGGATTGCGTTATGACTTCTAATGTGATGCCAAATTCAAAGTGTAACATGCCCATATTTGACGAGCTATTAAATGAATTGAATGAACCCTAAACTATAATAATCAATGAAGATGAATTACAAAACTATGGTCGCTATTGTCTCAGTCGTACTGGCTTTTCTCGGTGTAGCATGCCACAAAAAAGAAGATAATTACGGTCTAGGAAATGGCCCTAGATCATATCCGTTCAACACTGCGGCTACTGTCGGTATGATTGCCGATATCGTCCGCAACGTTGCGGGTGACAAAGCAGTGGTGCATGGAATTATTGGCGAAGGAGTGGATCCCCATGTTTACAAACCCTCGCGCCCAGATGTAGTGGTATTGAGTGAGTCTGACATTGTTTTCTACAACGGACTGATGCTGGAGGGCAAGATGGGAGATGTACTCATACGCGTGGCCCGAAAGGGAAAGCCGGTTCATGCTGTCACCGAAGAGATTTTAGATGGAGGGGACTACGTGATGACCGATGCTGAGGAGCATTACGATCCACACGTCTGGATGGATGTTCAGGGTTGGATTAAGGCGACAGATGTGGTGGCAAAGGCCCTTGCCGAATATGATTCTGAAAATGCTGAATATTACAAAGCTAATGGCGCCAAGTATAAAAAAGAGCTAGTCAAGCTGGATGCCTATGCAAAGAGAGTGGTATCTTCCATTCCAGAAAAACAGAGAGTTCTGGTTACGGCTCATGATGCCTTCAATTACATGGGTCGTGCCTACGGGTTGAAAGTGATGGGAATCCAAGGCATGAGTACGGAATCTGAGGCAGGCGTGAAGCGCATTGAGGATCTAGTATCCTACTTGTCTGAAAATAGCATTCCTGCCGTATTTGTGGAGTCCTCCGTATCTGATAAAAACGTCAAAGCTCTGGTTGAGGGCTCCAAGGCGAAAGGTCATAGCATACGTATCGGTGGTGAGTTGTTCTCAGATGCGATGGGTGCGAGCGGCACGTATGAGGGGACATACATTGGAATGATTGACCACAATGTTACGGTACTCACGCGCGCGCTTGGCGGTGAAGCACCGAAAAAGGGGCTGAATGGCAAGCTTAGCCACTAATGCTCAACTTAGGAGAAGTTTTTCGTGCGCAAGCGTAATCAAAACACACTAACAAAAAATGGAGCCATCCCACTCTGCCTCTCACCCACTGGCGATTCATGACCTAACCGTAGCTTATCACCGTAAGCCCGTAATCTGGGATATCGATCTTGATATTCCGGAGGGTAAGCTGGTGGGAGTGATCGGTCCAAACGGAGCCGGCAAGAGTACGCTGATCAAGGCATGTATGGATCTGATACCTCGGGCTTCTGGGGAAATCAGTATTTATGGTAAGCCATATAAAAAACAGCGCTCACTTGTGGGTTATGTACCACAGCGGGAGAGCGTAGACTGGGATTTTCCGGTGAGTGCGCAGGATGTGGTGGCGATGGGGTTATATCGCAAGGTAGGCTGGTTTAAGCCCGTTAGGAAAAAGCATTTAGATAAGGCGCGTGAGATGCTAAGTCATGTGGGTATCGAACATCTTGCAGAACGCCAGATTAGCCAGCTTTCTGGAGGTCAACAGCAGCGAGTTTTTCTTGCCCGTGCACTGGCGCAGGAGGCCAAGTTCTACATGATGGATGAGCCTTTTGCCGCTGTAGATGCTGCCACGGAGCGTGCCATTGTCTCTTTGTTGCGCGAGCTAAAAAATCAGGGTAAAACCTGTATGGTGGTGCACCATGACCTTGCTACTGTGACTAAGTATTTTGATTGGGTGGTGTTGCTTAACATGCGTATTGTCGATGCTGGTCCTACTGAGTTGGTTTTTACTGAAGAAAATTTGAGAAAAACATACGGAGGTAAATTATCTCTGCTTGATGAGGCGGCTCAAGCCATGAGGCATGGCAAATCCCACAAATGAAAATGTTTATCAGAGTGTTGGCTTTGGTTTTGCTGGTTTTGTTTGTCAGCCATCCGACTGCGGTCGCCTCGCAGGTGCATGCTGAGCTTGCTCATGGTAGCCAGCTTGCTGGCGGACCAGTAAGGTCGTTTGAGTTACCTCCATGGGAAGATGTTAAGGATGTGTTGATGCTGAGGAATTATAACACAAAGCTTGTGGTGCTGAGCACCATGATTCTGGGTGTGGCATCTGGGTTTGTGGGAAGTTTTTTATTGCTTCGTAAGCGTTCTTTAATGGGGGATGCTCTTTCTCATGCCTGCTTACCCGGTATTGTACTGCTGTTTATTATTATGGCGTCCGCAGGTGGTAGCGGGAAAAGTTTGGGTGGTTTACTGTTAGGTGCTTCCCTAACAGGTATTATTGGGGTTGGTGTAGTCATGCTGATTAGTAGTACTTCGCGGGTGAAGGATGACGCGGCTATGGGGATTGTGCTTAGTGTTTTTTTTGGCATTGGTATCGCGATGATGACCATGGTGCAAAAAACCCCGGGGCAGAGCTCTGCAGGGTTGATTGATTTTATTTATGGAAAAGCAGCATCGATGGTGCTTCAAGATTTTGTTCTGCTGTCAGGGGTTGCGGTGGTTATTGCTGCTCTTTGTTTGTTGTTGATGAAGGAATTTGCGCTGCTTTGTTTTGATCAGACTTTTGGCAAGTGCATAGGATTACCTGTTTATTTGTTAGATGTATTACTGATGGTTTTGGTGGCAGCAGTAACGGTAGTGGGGATGCAGGCTGTCGGGCTGATCTTGATTATAGCTTACTTGGTCACCCCAGCAGCAACGGCGCGGTTCTGGACTGACAACTTGCGTGTTATGCTGTTGCTCTCCGCTCTTTTTGGCGCGATGAGTGGATGGCTAGGTGCATCTCTCAGTGCGCTACTGCCAGGAATGCCAGCGGGTGCGGTTATCGTATTAATGGCTGCTGTGCTGTTTATTTTGAGTATGTTGTTTGGGACATCCCGTGGGATTCTGAAGCGTGTGATTTCTCACCGGCAGCTAAAAATCAAGGTTGGGCGACAGCACATGTTGCGAGCGGTCTATGAACTGATAGAATTGCGATATAAGACATCCGCTAAGTTGTCGTTACCCAATAAGCCAATTCATTATGCGAATTTACTTTCGCACCGAACATGGAGTGCAGCGAGCCTTGGCAATTTGTTACGCCGAGGAAAACGAGAGGATCACATTGAGAAGTTTGATGGTATGCATGTAAGTCTTACTGAGTCTGGCTTCGGTGAGGCGGCTAGGATTACGCGTAATCACCGGTTGTGGGAAATTTTTCTCATTACGCACGCCGATATTGCACCAAGTCATGTAGACCGTGATGCGGACTCTGTTGAGCACGTCCTCAGTCCTGAAATGGTTCGTGAGCTTGAATCTGCACTGGAAGCAAAGATCGATACTCAGGTGATACCACCAAGCCCGCATGAGTTTTTTGTAGCGGGCAAGCTAGAAGGAGAAAAAGAGCTATGACTTGGATGCCCGCGGATACCAGCATTGTGGTGGTAGGCTCGTTATGTGCTGTTGCTTGTGCGCTACCTGGTTGCTTCATGGTATTGCGGCGAATGAGTATGATGGGAGACGCTATAAGCCATGCCGTTTTACCTGGTCTGGCGCTGGGGTTTTTACTCACAGGTAGCCGTGCTAGTTTACCGATGTTTATGGGAGCTGCGGTAATGGGCTTGCTCACCGCTTATTTTACCCAGAGCATCAGTAAATGGGGTAAAGTAGATCGAGGGGCAGCGATGGGTATTACCTTTACTACGATGTTTGCGCTTGGCCTCTTGCTTATAGTGCAAGCAACAGATCACGTGGATATTGATCCTGGGTGTGTACTATACGGAGCGCTCGAATTGACGCCTTTCAATACTTTTGGTGTGATTGAGATGGCTGGATACATTATCGATATTCCGCGTTCTGCAATGGTGTTGAGTATTGTACTTTGCATGAATTTAGGTGTAATCATATTGTTGTTCAAAGAGTTCAAAATCAGTGCTTATGATCCAGAGCTCGCAACGACCTTAGGAATCAATGCGCAGCTGATGCACTACCTGCTGATGGCGATGGTTGCAGTCACAACCGTGGCAGCTTTTGAATCCGTAGGCAGCATCATAGTGATTGCTATGCTTGTGGTGCCAGCTGCTACAGCGCAGTTATTGACGGATAATCTCAAAATCATGCTGGTGATCAGTGCGGTGGTGGGAGTTCTTGCGGCAGTGATGGGTCATATTTCTGCGATTATAGTGCCACCAATGCTCGGCTTCGATGGAACATCAACGTCTGGGATGATTGCAGGTTCAGCGGGTTTATTGTTCATGTTTGTGTGGCTGTTGGCCCCTCGTTATGGGTTACTGGTAAAATTGTTTTCTAGCCGTAAAATTGAAGTTCCGGAGGTGGGGATCAGCAGAGATTCCGCTTGCCCGAAGTAGCGCCAGAGGCTACGTCTGAGTTTCCCCTTTTTACAGGGTAACACACTATGGCTATACAACGCGCGCTCCTCTCTGTGTCCGACAAATCCGGGCTTATCGAATTTGCTGAAGGTCTAAATAAACATGGAGTTGAACTGCTCTCTACTGGCGGGACTTCCAAGGCGCTGCGTGATGCTGGGCTGCCTGTAATCGATGTTTCTGATTTTACTGGAGCGCCTGAGCTCTTTGAAGGCCGAGTTAAAACATTGCACCCTAAGGTGCACGGTGGTCTGCTCCACAAACGAGACGATGAAGAGCATCTCAAGCAGGCTGCGGCCAACGACATTCCGCCTATCGATCTCGTGGTGGTGAACCTTTATCCGTTTGAAGAAACCATCGTCAAAGATGGTGTGACTCTTCAGGAAGCAATTGAAAATATCGATATTGGTGGACCCTCCATGCTGCGCAGTGCGGCAAAAAATTACAATTCTGTGACCGTGGTCACTGAGCCATCAGACTACGATCGTGTGCTTGCCGAAATGGAGGAGCACAATGCTGACACCTCTTTGAAGCTGCGCGAGGAGCTTGCTGTGAAGGTTTTCCTCCGCACATCTACTTACGACACCGCGATTACCAACTATCTCTCACAGTCAGGTGAGGGCACGCGTTCCCATCTCATTATAAGTCAGCCACTTGATCGTGAACTACGCTACGGGGATAACCCACATCAGCCGACCACACTTTATGGGGATTTTTCCAATGTCTTTTCCCAGCTTCAGGGTAAGGAATTAAGTTACACGAACATTCTTGATATTGAAGCGGCGTCTGATCTGATTACTGATTTTGTTAGGCCGACAGTTGGTATTCTTAAGCATACTAACCCGTGTGGGGTGGGGCAAGATGACGAGGATTTGCGCAAGGCGTGGCAGCTTGCCTACGAGACCGATACCCAGGCACCATTTGGTGGCGTGATTGTTACCAATCGTTCAATCACAGAAGGTTTGGCGCGTATTATCTCATCAATTTTCACCGACGTCATTATTGCGCCTGACTTTGATTCCGAGGCACGTGCTATTTTGCAGAAAAAGAAAAACTTGCGTCTTATTAAACTGAATACGGAAGCGTGGGAGGGTATCAAAAAAGATCCTGTCATCCGTTCTGCTCCTGGTGGTCTGATGGTAATGGGACGCGATCACACTACTCTTGGGCTTGATAATATTGAGGAAAAGGTTGTGACCAAGCGCCCCCCGACCGAGACAGAGATTCGTGCCATGCGATTTGGCTGGCGTGTGGTCAAACACGTAAAATCCAACGCAATCGTATATTCAGGGGCCGATCGTACTCTCGGCATAGGGGCTGGGCAAATGAGCCGAGTTGATTCCTCACGCATCGCTGTCTGGAAAGCAAATGAGGCTGGGCTCTCATTGAACGGTTGTATCATGGCATCTGACGCAATGCTGCCATTTGCCGATGGTCTTACCGCTGCCATTGATGCTGGTGCCACTGCATGTATTCAGCCCGGTGGATCAATTCGTGACGAGGAAGTCATTGCTGCTGCTGATGAAGCGGGCATTGCAATGATCTTCACAGGGCACAGGCACTTTAGGCACTGAAAAATATACAGCTGCTAG
>Ga0206131_10000076_pt1 | contig 126868 bp, 97 predicted proteins | sample Helgoland_Spring_FD_148636 | JGI IMG/M metagenome (GOLD analysis project Ga0206131, IMG submission 148636) | Pelagic subsurface seawater microbial communities from Kabeltonne, Helgoland, North Sea - Helgoland_Spring_Bloom_20160517_1 | ecosystem: Environmental > Aquatic > Marine > Epipelagic ...
CAAATTATTACGCTTAATAACAGGGTCGATAGTTTTAGATTAGCTCTGTCGAATGAAATAAAGCTAAGTAATAAAAATAGAATTACTCTTAACAACAGGGTTGATAGTTTTAGATTAGCTCTATCAAGTGAGATAAAGCTAAGTAATGAGAATAGTATTGAGTTAAACCGCAGGGTTGATAGTTTTAGGTTAGCTCTTTCAAAAGAAATAAAGCGGAGTAATGAGAACAGTTTTAAGTTAAACAGCAGGGTTGATAGTTTTAAGTTAGCTCTTTCAGAAAAAATAAAAAATAGCCTTAATGATTCAGATAAAGAGGAAGAAAGTCTGAGTAGATTTTTTGATTTTAAATTTAATTATGAAGGTGTAATGGGTATTAATGAACCTAACATAATCCCGATAGGATTGAGTCAGAATGGGAAGGTTGCTTACATCGAAGTCCATTGCGATGGAGGTTGTGGTTGTTGTAATTTGTCACTGCAGATTTATGACGCAAAATCTATAGAGAAATTGGATAGAATTTCTGTTGATATTAGTGAAGAAGGTGATTATAATTCTAAATACATCACAAATGCATCTTCCATTTACAATATGCTTTACAAATATAAAATTACTCCTTTCGGTTTTGGATTATATAGTACTTCAAACGAGGTTAGTTATGGCAGGGGAAATAATCTACAAGTTAACTTGAATAAAGAGAAAAAGGGTTTTTATAATATTATAATAAAAATAGAAAATAAGGTTCCTGTTTCGTATAAATCGAAGAAGTTATTATTTAATGAAGATTTTGATATTTATTCTTCTATTGAGTATGCGGGACATTTTATTAATCCCCATACTGATTACGCAATAGTTGTTCTAATGCATCGTAAAATGGGATATGAAGGTGAGGCGGATTATAATGTTGAGTTTGTTGCAGTAAAAATTAAATAATAAATATTTCTTTATTCTCAATTACTGACAGTAAAACATTGGGCTATATATCTAAACCTAATTTACTAACCCTAAACATTTGGGGGTAAACTATATATATTTGTGGTATGAAAAAGATGTTATTCTTGGTATTTGCATTGGCTAATACTTTGGTTTACGCTCAGTCAAAAAAGCAGCAAATTATTACTCTTAATAATCGGGTTGATAGCTTTAGATTAGCCCTTTCACGTGAGACACAAGTAAAACTTAAGAATGAAAAAAGAGATGCACTAGAAATTAGTAGTTTAGACAGTCAAAACAAGGAATTAATATCTATTAATGACAACCTATCTAAAGAAAAATATTCACTACAAGAGAAATATGATGAATTGCTTCTTAAACTCGATAGTGTTATTGCTATCTCAACGGATACAATATCTGAAATGCAAGATAAGATTGAGAAATTAAAACTGCAAACAGAAGGTAATCAATCTCAAAGGATTTGGGATATCACATCTAATTCTATAGGTGATATTTCATATGATATGACTATTGAGGAAATTGAGAAAATCTACGGTAAAGAACGAGCAATTCGTACTATTAATGATGATTCTACAAATATTCAATTATATCTTCTTGATGAACAAGGCAGATTAGAAATGAAGATTACTTCATATAATTCAAAAAAAATAGATAAAATCTTAGTCCTTTCTCATATGTTTAGATTGCAGAATGGGATAGGACTTGGCTCAACAAAAAGCGACCTTGATGTCCATTTTGGTCCTGAAAACTTATTTTTTTATGGCGAAGGAGCCGATATAGTTTTATCCTCAGATGAGTTGGGATATATTTTTACATTTCACGGAAGAAAAGAATGGAGAGATGATTACAATGGTTATTTAAATCCTGGTTTAATGGATGAAAAAACCCCATTTAATACATTTGAAATTTTAATTTACTAGTCTCCAATAATTTCATAAAATCTTTTGTCCTAAAAGGCCTCAGTTAACTTAGTAATTTCTAGTCATTACTTTTTAAGAGTGAATTAACAAAATTTAATATAAAATCAGATTTGATAGCGTAACCTAAATTCTTCCCAAAATCACACCTAACCCCAATCATCGTTTTTCATTCACCAAACCATTGGGTTATATACCCGTTCTGAGCAAAGCCTTCAAATAAGAAGCCTATATTTTAAAGGGGTGTGGGGGTATTGAATAAGAAAAGTAGTTCGGATTTTTTTGGCTTTTACTGACAGTTTTTACTGACAGTTTTGTATATTCGTATAAATCGTCAGCCCTTTAAAACCGGGTGATACGCAAAAGTAGTGTGGATATCATAAAAAAAGTCCCGAATTAACCGAAAAAACAAAACCCCTTGTAAATACAAGAGGTTTGATGTTATATTTAGTAGCGGGAACAGGACTCGAACCTGTGACCTTCGGGTTATGAGCCCGACGAGCTACCACTGCTCCATCCCGCGATATATCTTTTCTACTTCGTTTGAAGCAGGAGATTCAATTAAAAAGAATCTTTTTTGACTCTACTTTAATCGATCTGATTGTCTCAAATAACGAGGAGCAAATTTAACCTTAAATTATTAATTTGACAACGCATCTAGGCTTTTATTTTTTAAAATCATAGGTATGCCTTTCGGTCCTCTCCATTATGTTAAAATAGCTGGAGGCAGACCCTCAGTTGATCAGCGGGGCATACATGATTATTGATTTCACCCGTTTATATGCTTCATTTATTCATGCAGAATTGATCTAAAACATTAGCCATTGCCGTAAATAAAATGGTGTGTTTTTATTAAAACTAAGCCGCGTGAGTGGCTCTTAAAAAGCCAGTTTTATCTCATAACGCAGTCAGTTAAATGTCATATTGAAACTCCTTGTACTAGAGAATACATTCTTTATATCATTGAAATTCAGGGATATACTATTTATATCAGGTTGTTCAATGTAGAGATAACTTGATTGTAGGCAAAACTTTTTGTAAGTAGTTCTGTTCCTTCCTTCATACAAACAAAAAAACATATGATTAGAAAATCACTTAAAAACGCCTTATTTCTTATTGCAGGTCTTTCCATGACCGCAATAGAAGCTCAAACCAATGTTTATGACAATGTCATAGCTGTAAGCCCTGTGCACACTTCTTTAAAAGCTGCTGTAGATAAAGCTGGTCTTGCCAACGTCTTAAAATCTGCAGATTCTAATTACACTGTTTTTGCGCCAGATAACGATGCATTTGATCAATTGGCAATAGATTTAAAAACAGATATCGCAGGTTTATTGGACTTACCTAATCTAGCCGATATTTTATTATATCACGTCTTAGGAACTGAAGCAAAAGCTGCTGATGTAGTAAATGGAGCTTTAGTAACCCCTTTAAATGGCGCCAACAGCATTAAATTAACAAAATCAAAGGATGGAGCTTCTATTCACGCCAATCAAGCTTTAGTAAATAGAGCGGATGTAGATGTAGATAATGGAGTAGTACACTCTCTAAACTCAGTACTATTAGCTAGTGAAACAGTTGTAGATATAGCACTAGATAATGGTTTTACTACACTTGCTACAGCAGTAATCGAAGCTCGATTATTGCCTGCTTTAACCAATCCTTTTGGAATAGTAACTGTATTTGCACCAACCAACGAAGCATTTGATAATTTTGCAAGTGCTAATAAAATTACCATTACAGATCTTTTAGCCCTTCCAAATTTATCCGATGTACTTACTTATCACGTGGTGGGTGGTTCTGTTAAATCTACGGACTTAAAAAATGGAAATGTAACTATGTTGAATGGCAAAGATGTATTAGTAAACCTTGCCATGGGAGTAAGAGTAAATAGTGCAACGGTAACCAAAGCAGACCTTACTGCGTCAAATGGTGTGGTACATGTAATTGACGAGGTATTAGACGAAAAATTTCTAAGCAGTCAAAAAGTAAATGCGCAAGTTATTTCGATCTATCCTAACCCAAGTTCTTCGATGTTAAATATTGACCTTAATAGTTCTAGCCCTTATTATATCTCAGATATGACAGGAAGAGCCGTGCGTTCAGGAGTATTATCAGAAAACACTTCTATCGATATTTCAGGACTAACCAATGGAACGTATGTATTAAACATTACTGAAGCAGATGCGAAGTATGTAGCCACATTTATAAAAAATTAACATTTTATTTTCTTTTAAATAAGGCGGCTTCGGTCGCCTTTTTTTGTGGTACTTCAAAGGTGCTTGTGGCTACAGATAAAATTGGTTCATCCGTATATATGCCATTTAAAATGACAGAAAAGCAAGTCGACATGCTTTTTTACTCAAGGATATCTGAGGTTAAGATCTCACTTATATGGGAGATTATCTATAGGTAAAAATTCGTTCTGTAACTCCTAACTCCTCTTCCATAGTTTTTCCTGTGAACTTATAGGTGTTCACCTTTTTGGTCCAATTTCCAGTGGAATCATACGCATAGGATTTCACATAATGCGAATAGTCATCATTACTATAATAATACGTTTCTTCAAGAATTAAATTACCTGCAACATCGAATTTGTATATGTTTTTTGTTTGCAATCTCCCATCATATTTCAATTGATAAAGGATCAATCTATTTTCTGAATCATATTTATATGTTTTTCTACGAATCTCCTTGAGGCTAGCCCGAGATTCCCCAGCGTATGTTAAAGATGCTAATATATTGCCCTTGGAATTATATGTGTAGGTTGTTTTATAAAAGGACGTTAAAGAAGTTAAGGGAATGGTTATTTCTGATTTAAGCCTATTGGATTGATCATATACAAATTCCTTTTTGCTCGTGTTTTCTCCTTTTGCATTAAATAGGGCAGCACTTTTTTTATTGGTTGCCCTATACTCATAAGTTTCGTGATTAAAGTATCCATATTTATTAGAAAATTTCTCTTCGGTTAGCTTGCCATTAGAATCATAGGTCCATGTTTTATTCCAACTGATTTTGCCATCATTTCCATACTCTCTATAATGAATAAGAGAATCATTTTGATCGTAGGTCGCCATTTCTTTTCCGTACAAGGTATCGTTTTTAAACTGGTTATACTCTACAATATTCCCTCGATCATCAAATATACATTTATATACAAAAGTATCTCCTCTCTTGAGGACGGTTATTTTTTCAAAATTCTTTCCACTTGAATAGAAAGCCCTTCTTTCAGAAATAAATACACCCCCCTCAGTTCGCATCCTTTTAACAAAGCGATTTTTATCATCAAGGTCATAAACATCCACCCTGTTCTCCTCATTCACTTTCTTTAGCTTGCCAAAATAATCAATGGCTTCAAAGGATACCTTAGTAAAAGACTTTACATTCCCCTTTACATCCATTCCTACGTTTATGGGGCGTATTTGGCCACTCGAATAGGTGTATGTGAACACCAGGCATAAAAGAATGACACATCTTTTCATCGTGCAAATGTATTACTTTTATTAATCTTAGCTTTTTTGACTGAGATGATCGCTAAACCTCACTAAATGAGTATCCGTTTTACGCATTTTCTCATAAAGTAATGAACCCATGGGGCAATGATATTAAACCTCTTTTTTCTCCTAAATATAAAGAAACCATTGCCGTATATTCAGGTAACATGCAATTTAAATGTTCGAGATTCTATGCATGAACAGAGGATGTCGCTTTGGAATTCTAGCTATCGTTCTTAAGCAGTCGAACTACTATTCTGCCAAACTCTTTTCTGTAAATCGACCTTGGTATTTTAAGCGAGTAAAGTAAAAATGGTATTGATTTTTGGGTAGTTAGAAAAAGTTAGACATAACCTCCTTTTTTGATTCGATACGAATTCTCTTTGGATTCTCCGGTCTATTATCTGACCTTTCGACGAATGGTCAAGAAAAACCAAGTCTATTTTACAAATCTCTTATGATATGTCTGATTGCTATCTTTATCACTCAAGGCAATAAAATAACTGCCTGATTTAAGCGATTCAATATTAATGGTTGTATTCGTTAAATCTCCTTTCATTACTATCTTGCCCAAAGCATTAAAAATACGGTATGAATCCATTTTTATATTTGAACTTACAGTGATTTGATTTTGTGCTGGATTTGGGTAAATGGATATGAAATCCATATCTAAAGAATGAACAGATAAAACTTTTTCTTCTTTCAGAAAACTTGACCGTTCATACTGTATGTTATCATTTAAATAAAACTTTTCAAATGCTACAACAGGTAAGGCAATTCCAGGCACCCACCAATATTTTCCTTCTTCTTTAATGGTAGAGGTTAACGGGCCCACCTGCCCGTCCATAGTTTTTATAGTTTTGACCAAGATAGCATTATCATACTTTGTTCCATTTGGCAGAACTAAAGAGGATAATCCTAGAACCTGGCTTACTGATTTATCGACAACCTCACCAGAAAAGCCATTAAATTTAAAATCAGATTTCGTCTCATCAGTAAATTGGGAGGAGCTCGTTAAGGGAAACTCCATCCATAAGACCGGTTCAGAATAACTAGATTCTGTATTGTCCGTAATTCGACCGTAATTAAGTATTTCATTGCCTTTATAAGCATAAAAGAATTCTCCATTTTGAGATTGTAAAAAGTGAGTAGCATTAGGGTATTCTGACGCTGACTTAGATTGACTAATAGGTAAAAGTTTCATTTCATAGGTTGTTGGGGTGGTAACTTTTGAAAAGTCCCAGGGTCCCTCATCCTTAAAACTTGTGGGTTCTGAATTATCTTCAATTTGATCAAATGTGTAATCCACTCCATTTGCTGGAACAGAGGGCATTTTAATCGTTTGACTAATAAGTGATGAACAGAAAATTGAAGTTAAGAGTAGTAAAACTGTTGAGCGCATAATTTTGATTTGTTACAATACTAAGATTTATTTTATATTTTAACAAGAAAAAATAGTTCGATTTTTTTTCATTTAAACGCATAAGGAGCATTTTACAATTACTTGTGAACCATAAGTTTACAAGATTTAATAAACGCAAAAAGATGCTGAAAATAGCGACTTTTTAATTTTTCTAGAATTTAGGGGAATTGAACGATGCGTTGTCAGTCAATAAGTTAATGTGCTTTAGGAATAATCGCTATTTCTGAGTTCCTTATTCTATGATTAACTTAATACTGCTTACTCCTTCAAGCGTTGAAATTTTTGCTATGTAAAGACCACTAGTTAAGTGAGCTACATCCATGGTCACATCAAGACTATTTGGGTGTAGTGTTTTAACCTGATTTCCAAGAATATCAAAAAAGGTTATTGTTTTAATACTCTTAAATTTAGAGCGTATTGTCAAAATATCCTTTGCTGGATTTGGGTAAATACTAACTTCATCTCTATTTAATCTTTCATCATGATTATCACTTAAAGTAGAGGACCTCTGAATATCATCAAATAAAAACGTGGCCTTAGCTGATGCATCATTTGGTGTTGCATAGCCTAGCATTAAGGTCAAAACATTATAAATGGGGTTATCAAAGTTTGTAAAGTCCCAGGTATAAGTTGTCCATTCGCCAGAAACCGTAGTTAGTGCATCTCGTTCATCTGCGAAACCTGCTACATTACTTTCTATTTTAAATTTTAATACAGTTCCTACAGGTGCATCTGTATATACTTTCATAGATATAGATCCAATAGTAGAAAAGTCAGGAATAAATTCTGTTAATGTCAGCTTGCTTTTTGCCCAGGGTGCTCCACCACTTCTAACGAACTGTCCCACCGTAGCACTAGGATTGTTAGCGTCTATATTTGGATTTGGGATAACAATGGCTATTCCTCCGTCCTCATTTATAAAGTCTGAAGTCACGACACTTGATTCAAATCCAATGGGAAAAGTAGTTGCTCTGGGCTCAGGTATTACTGGACCTACTTCTTGCTGTATATCATCAAACAGAAATATTGAAGTGGATGTGCCATCTCCTATAGCTCCAAAATCAAAAAGGAATTGTATTCTATCATAATCACTGGCTTGTTTATGAAAATTCCATGTTGCAGTTTCCCAAGAGCCAGAAACGGTAGTTAAATAATCTATGTTTGTTCTGCCATCTGCGTTTTCTAATTCCAACTTAATTCGAGTTCCCACAGGGGCTGTTGTATACACTTTCATGGATATTTGCCATTGGGTTGATAAGTCAATGTTGCTATCAATAAATATTTTACTTCCAGCCCAAAAATCACCACCATCGCGTATAATTTGGGCTACCTTGGCACTTGGATTAATTCCGTCCATGCGAGGGTTTGCAATGACCATTGCAGTTGCTCCACTGTAATTTAAAAAGTCAGAATCCACTTCTCCCATTTCGAAATCAATAGGTAAAGAAAGTTTTGTTGGGGCTTTTGGTCCAGCTACTTGTTCAATATCATCAAAGTAAAACGTGGAATTGGCAGAACTATCTCCTACATTCCCAAAATCAAACATAAAAACAGTCTCATTAAGGGTATTAGGTATACCAACAAAGGTCCACTCTAGAGTTTCCCATGCGCCAGAGACAGTTGTAATAGCATCCACATCTACAGATGATCCCGACCCTTCTAATTTAAACTTAACCTTTGTTCCTGAGGGTGCAGAGGTATATACTTTCATTGAAATTTTTGTTAATACAGAAAAATCAAGATTTTTAGTCAATAAAATTTTACTACCAGCCCAAACGGCTCCCTCGTTTCTAATAATTCGCGCAACAGAATCGCTGGTATTAATTCCCGATGGATTCGGGTTGGCCGTCACAATTCCCACTCCTCCATCAAAATTAACGAAGTCCTTGGTTTTAACATCTCCTTCGAAATGAATGGGTAAGCTCTGAGAAAATCCTGAATGTGCAATCAGTAAAACGAGTATTAGATAATAGTTCTTCAAAATGGCCTTAAATTTTGTTCAAAAGTAACTTTAGAGGACCTCTTAAACAAAACAACTGTTTCAAAAAATATGGCTGAAACTAAATAGTTAAAGAAACTAAACCGATACGTTGTGATATAAAAAAACCTGTAGCCAACTTTGCAACAGCTGATTACAGGTTTTAGTGGTAGAGGCTGTGAGGCCGAAATCGAATTTTTAGACTTATGCCATATTTAAACCAAATCCATTGGTTCGATAAATGTTTTGCAGTTATAGAACTGCTTAGTATTATTTAGCCTTCACCATTGCGAAAACCATCAATATCGTACCCTTCTAATCTGCCATTGCTGTCAAAAGGAAAAAATGGAAACAGCAACTCATTTTTTAGTTTTTTATTGTAAGCCTTTTTAAGTGCTTTATCCATGGTCTTTGGTTTATCATCATAGTGTGCTATAATTTTATCCAAAGACAGATTAATTATTGTTATGAAGTTCACATATTGAACTATTGAAAGACCTTCCTTGAATTGTCCATTTTTTAAATTATTCATTACCTCCGAATAAGTTATATACAATAGCTTTGTTTTTTTGGTGAGATTGAGTTCCTCTAATTGTCTTGATTTTGATTCAAACTGTTCTGAAATTAATCGGAATTTTCTAATTTCCTCGAGGCGATCGTCCAACATATCTTTTAATCCATCAATAACACTAGCTTTATTACAATAGAGATAATATACTTCTCCATCACTTTTTGAGGACGAGGGATTCATTAGGCGATTTGGATTAAAATATGCTTTCGATTGATAACTCTCTTTTAATACATCATTAACATCCAGATCATTCAAACTATTTATCGCTCCCTCCTGAAAGTATCGATAAAAAGCCATATCCTTAGACTCAAGGGAAGAGGTTATTATATTTTCTTCTTCTTTAATCCTTTTACTTAGATTTGAACTTAGTGAATTAACTTCTCTCTTTGAAATTAATATTTTACTTAGGGAATCGGCTTTATCAAAGGAGAGCTGAGTTTTTTTATCCAATCTTTTCAAGTCACTTTTTTTATATCTGTAGCCAGTATATTGTTTGATATACCTTTTAACATCGTTATATGAGTTAAAGGCGTCAAAATATAATCCAGAGCTAAATGACTTTTCTGCTTTTTCGTAGCCCCTGATGTTGTCCATTTTAGAGAAATTCGCCTTCTCAACAACTATGTTACATCCCCCAGGTATAGACTCACTTTTACTGTAGCGTTGGTAAGTTAAATCACCTGTGATATGTTTGTACAAAAACCAATCTGATTTCATCATGTACTTAAAGTAATCTTGAATGTATTTAGTCGGAACACTGCTGTAACATAAGGTATCTAAATCGTAACCCGCGTTTTCGAGTTCTTCCAAAGAAGCTCCTTTAAAATCTAAAAACCTCTGATTTCTCTCAGCATTTAACTCAGGATCTAAAGATGTTGAACCATCCAGTATTTGCCCGCTGCCATTACGACCAATAAAATCTGTCATATATTTATCTTTAAATGTAATTTCAAAGGTTTGATTTTTATTTAAAAAATTCAATTTCCACGTACCATTAGAATAGCTATTTAGATCATAGTTTCCATTAACTTTTAAGACACCTACTTCATTAATAATTACATTGCCTACAATTCTTCCTTTGCTAAAATTCATACTAGTAGTTATGTTATTTTCTGGATTGTACGCTCCCCAACCGGTGTACCTACTATACAATCTTGTTTTATTTTTAGAGTAATATTTCCAATTTCCGTCGGCTAAACCATTTTTGTAATTGGCTGTCAACGTTATAGTCCCAGTAGCGTGATAATATCCCAAAAAATAATCATTCATAACAAGTTTGTACGTCCATGTTCCATGCTTGAGTCCCTTTTCATAATTCCCAGAAATGGTTTGTCTTAGCCCTTTATTATCGTCTTTGCCATTTAAGCTATAGTTAAAGGCTCCTTGCTTGACATATTCTCTTGTTTTTGGATCTTCATAGTATTTATAATTTGCTTGACCCGCTTGATTACTTCCGTTAGCAAATGAGCCACTGTAGGTCTTTAATGACTGTCCATAACTGCCCGCAGATATAAATAAGAATAGTGAACATAAGCAGGTAGACAGATTGATTTTTTTCTTTTTCATATAATATATTTTCGCAAAGCTATGCAAAGTTTGTTCTAAGGAATAGCCCATTTACAGCCCATATCTAGAGCCGACTTTGAGTTTTTTCTTGACAAAAATTCTCTGGAAAAGATGATAATTGACACAAAAGAGGGATATCTAATGAGTAAGATTATACTTAATTTATTTAATAATAAAGATCATACAGAGTGGTATAATTATTCAAAATATGCGAACGGTTACACTAAAGAGTTGAAATGATTTTTATGCCCGATTTACTGATAGTAATCCATAGGGCTGTATCCCCGTTCTGAGCAAAGCCTTCAAATAAGAAGCGCATATTATAAAGGGGTGCGGGGGTGATAAACAAGAAAAGTAGTTCGGATTTTTTTGGGATTTATCTGTAAAACGATACCTAAACGGATACCTTGTGACATAAAAAAACCTGTAACCGAATGTTAAACAATCAATTACAGGTATTTAAGTGTAGCCCGTAGGGGAATCGAACCCCTCTTACATGGATGAAAACCATGCGTCCTAGCCGATAGACGAACGGGCCATTTGCTTAATGGGGTGCAAATCTAAGTTGTGTTTTTCAAAAAAACCACACTTTTAGAATTTTTTTATTTTAGCATCTCCCCAAAGTTCTTCCAGAGCATAAAACTCCCTTTTGTCTTTTAAGAAAATATGAAGCACCACGTTCACAAAGTCAAGCACCAACCACTCCGAATCTTGACCTACTCCCTCACGCACAAATGGTTTTTCGCTGAGTTGTTTGCGAGCAAAATCTTCTGCACTATCCACCAAAGCCTCTAATTGCTTAAAGTTGCTTCCGCTGCTGATGACCATAAACTCAGCAAATGTATTCTTTAGATTTCTCAAATCTAAAGAGACAATATCTTCTCCTTTTTTTTCTTCAAGTCCAGCCACAAGTACATTTACAAGTAATTCTGATTCGCTTATTTCGGTTTTTGCCATACCTGGTTATAACTTTGTGCAAAGGTCAACAAAAAATGGGAGATATTGAACTGTATTCAGAAATAGCTGATATGACCGTCTGGTCCATTTCAGAATGCGAATCAACCTTCAATGTTTTAGCAGAGCTCCCCGTCAAAGGAAATAAGTATAATGCCGTGTTTACCTTTAACCAAACCGCTGGAAAAGGGCAGTTCAATAGAACATGGGAATCCCAGCCATTCAAGAACATTGCGCTCAGTGTGGCCATCCCTCTAAGCCCTGATATGGCATCAAATCCTACCTTGTTTAATATGCATTTGAGTACCGCTGTTTTAGCCGCACTGCAGGCTACAAGCTCTGCCGATTTAAGCATTAAATGGCCCAATGATATTTATGGAGAAGGTAAAAAATTGGCGGGCTTCTTAATGTCCATTTTGAGCATGGGCCAGAATAAGTTCTTTCAGTTGGGTTTAGGTATCAATGTAAATCAAATAAAATGGGCCTCCGATATCCCCAATCCTACCTCCTTGAGTATCTTAAATAATCAGGAACAAGATTTACATAAGGTCCTAAATGGCATCTTAAGTCAGATACAAAAGAGTGTAGAGTCCTTTAATTCAAGGAATCACGAGGAAATCTTAGGCGCGTTTAATAAAGGCTTATGGCGACGTGGGAAGGATGTGACCTATGCCGCAGAAGGCAAAGCCACGGAGCAGGGAATCCTTTTAGGGGTAAATGCCAAGGGCCAAATACAAGTCACCCATACCAGCGGAATAAAGTCATTTCATTTAGGGGAAGTTCGGCTTCTACCCGGATAATTGTTGTAATTGTGATGCAACCTTTTTATCTTCGAGGAGTCAAATAGGGGAATATCATGAAGAGAAGAGAGTTTTTTTCTGCATCCCTTCCTAAAACGGAAGGAGTTTCGGAGCTTAAACAAGTAAAGAAAGTAGAGCGTAGAACCAGTTCGGGAATATCAGAATATACAGGTACATGGAGCCAATGGGAAGTAAAGCACTTGCTATCCAGAGCTCTTTTTGGATACAATCATGCAGATTTGAGCAAATACGGAGCTAAAACGATGTCAGAAACCGTAGCCGAGTTAGTTAATATTGATGAAACGGTGCCGGACTTGCCTATCAACGATTACAGTTTTAATACAACAGATCCGGAATGTGCAGAAAATGTGGTTTGGTTAAATACTAAAAACTCCAGCAATTTTGGAAGGCGCATGAGCTTAAGAAATTGGTGGATGAAACACATGATTTCAGATGGAACCATTCGCGAAAAGATGACGCTGTTTTGGCACAATCATTTTGCCGCAGAGTCTGCTGCGATTGCTGATGCGCGTATGGCTTACGTTTACCTTGCCCTTTTGCGCAAACATTGCATGGGTAATTTAAGAGACCTCACCAAAGACATGACCATTGATCCAGGCATGTTGAAATATTTAAACGGTTATGTGAACTCAAAGGAGGCACCCGATGAAAATTATGCCCGTGAACTGCAAGAACTTTTTACCCTAGGAAAAGGCCCGGACAGTAAGTATACTGAAGATGATGTGAAAGCTGCCGCTCGAGTCTTAACAGGTTGGAGAATTGATTATTCTAAGAATCCACCCACTAGACTTTTTCAGAGCAACAGGCATGACGAAGACGATAAACAGTTTTCTGCCTTCTATGGGAATAAGGTCATTAAAGGTCAAACTGGAGCAACTGCTGGAGAGGGAGAGCTCGACGAAATGCTTGATATGATTTTTGCTAAAAGCGAGGTATCCAAGCACATTATTCGAAGGTTATATGTCTTTTTTGTATACTATGAGATAGATGCAGATACCGAAGCTAACGTTATTGAGCCTTTGGCCCAATTGTATGAAACAAATAACCATAACATAAAACCAGTCATAGAAACGCTTCTTAAAAGTGAGCACTTTTTTGATCAAGCCAATAGAGGATGCATTATTAAGCCACCCTTAGATTATATGGTGGGTTTTGCAAAATCTGGATACCTAAATATGCCCGCACAAACGGAGAGTAATGCCGTGCGGTACACGCATGAGAAATACATTAATGATATTTGTGCGATAAGCGAGCAGGCTTTATTAGATCCACCAGGTGTGGCTGGCTGGCCAGCCTATTATCAAGCCCCTTCATTTCACGAAGTGTGGATTTCTAGTAATACCATGCCTACTCGAATTGCTCTGATGGGACAGATGGCCTATAGTGGAAGAAAAAGCCAAGGCTATACCCTCAAAATGAACCTCTTTGATATTGCAGAAAATACCTCTGACCCCAGTGATCCAAATATTTTGGTGAATGAATGCTTGGATTATTTCCTACCAATGCCATCATCAGAAAATTTAAAGGCAAGCACCAAAGAATTTTTGCTTCCTGGCGGTTTGCCAGATTTTAACTGGACCACTATTTGGAATACCTACAAGTCCGACCCGGGAGACGCAACCAATACAAAAACCTGCACGGACTTACTTACCTATATGATATATAGCATCTTAAACTTAGCTGAATTTCAACTACACTAATTTAGAGAGGAACATCAAATGAAAAGAAGAAATTTTTTAAAAGCATCCAGCCTTCTTCCTTTAGGAATTGGAGGTCTTGGATTTAAAAATTTGAGTGCTACTCCTTTCCTAGCCTCATTGGGCTTAAAGGCGGCAACCAACGATAATATTTTAGTTCTTATTCGATTAAACGGAGGGAATGATGGCCTTAATACGGTTATTCCTCTGGACCAATACACGAACCTGAGCAAAGCCAGGAGCAATGTATTAATACCCGAAACCGAAGTTCTTAAACTTACAGGTACGGATAATACAGGTTTGCATCCATCCATGACTGCCATAAGAGGAATGTATGATGAGGGATTGGTAAATATTGTACAATCAGCAGGATATCCAAATCCAAATTTTTCGCATTTTAGATCTACCGATATTTGGAATTCAGGAAGTGATTCTAACCAATTTTGGGACACCGGTTGGCTAGGAAGAGCCTTGGATAAAGAGTATCCTGGGTACCCCACGGGTTATCCAACCGCAGATATGCCCGATCCTTTAGCCCTAGGAATAGGTACTTTTTCTACTGTAACGCAAGGTCCAAAGAATCAAATGGGAATAGGGGTAAGTAATCCCAATACCGTATATGATTTAATTAATGGAAATACCGATACTGCACCCAATTCAAAATATGGAAAAGAGCTCGCCTATATTCGCTTGGTAAACGAGCAAACCAATGTATATACAAAAGCCATAAAAGCAGCTAGTGATAAGGGAGAAAACTTAAGTACAAAATATCCCACCGGTGCCCGACCCAGCAGTTTAAGTGAGCAATTAAAAATTGTCGCAAGGCTTATTTCTGGAGGCTTAAAAACCAAAGTATATATGGTTTCCATAGGTGGTTTTGATACCCATGCAAGCCAAGTGGATGCAATGGATCATAAGGTAGGAACTCATGCGAATTTGCTAAAAACACTATCTGATTCTATTGGTGCATTCCAAGATGATTTGAAACTCTTGTCCTTGGATGAAAAAGTGGCCGGAATGACCTACTCTGAGTTTGGACGAAGAATTAAGAGTAATTTAAGTGGTGGTACAGATCATGGGGCAGGAGCGCCCATGATGGTATTCGGTAAGAATGTTCAAGGCGGTATTTTAGGAAATAGTCCGGTTATACCCGAAACAGTAGAAGTGAAGGACAATATACCTATGCAGTTTGATATGCGTCAGGTTTATGCCAGCACCATTAAAGATTGGTTTGGAATTACAGGATCTACTCTTACAGATATTATGGGCAAGCCCTATGATATTTTACCCATTTACAAGAGTAGCAATGTTTCCATCAACGATTTTGAGGATTTAGTAAGTAATATTAAGATTTATGAGCCTTTCCCAAATCCAGTGGACGATGAAGTGAACCTTAAATTTAAAACCGATGGGGGAACCATAGCCATAAGTATTTTTGACCCTTTGGGGAATCTTGTAAAGCAAGCGTTTACAGGAAGAGTAGCCTCGGGAGAACAAATAAAAACCTTTAGCTTAAAAGGAATGAGCAGTGGAAACTACTTTATTCAATTAGCTCAAGGGACCAAACGGGTTAGTTCCGTTATTATTAAGAAATAGCCGTCCAAACAAGGGCTAAAGTATATTAAGATAAGCCGTCTATATTTTGTAAAGAAACGGAAATTGTATCTTTTACGTAAAAGGCATGCAACAAAGCTAAGGGCAAAGACGTCTATAAGTTATATTTGTGGACATACGTAGTATAGCCGCCATATTAATTTCGGCGATCGGAACACTCCTTTCAGCTCAAACCTATTTTACCCCAAATGCGGGTCAATGGTCCAATCCTTCTATTGCGAGAAATTTACAAGCTTTTGGTTCTGTATTTATTGAAACCAACGGTTTTAAAATAAAACAAGTAGACCCGGAAGCGGCCTTAAAAAAACATCATTTGTTTCACCAGCAAAGCGGATTAAGAGAGCTTACCCTTAGAGGCAATCATTTGTTTTTTAAATGGGAGGGGAGCCAGTCAGCTACCGCTTCCATGGCAGATTCTGCCAAGTATTACGAAAATTATTTTATAGGTCAAAACGCCTCTGAATGGAAATCAAGCGTTTACCCCGTTTCAGAAATAAAACAATCTGAAATCTATGAAGGCATTGATGTAAAATATTATGGGATTAAAGAAGGCATAGAGTTTGATTTAATTCTGCATCCCGGCGCCGATGTGAGGGATGTAAGACTTTCTGTTGAAGGAGCTTATGCCGTTCACCTGCAATCCGGATCGGCCATTTATTCTCATGGCATTGGAGATTTTAGATTAGCTGCACCCTTCGCATATCAATATATTGGGAATGAGAAAATCCCTGTTTACTGCCGATATACCCTAAATAATGAAGTATTAGGCTTCGAATTGGGAGGGTATAACCCCTCCTTTGATGTTGTTATTGATCCCATTCTAGTATTTAGCACCTACTCGGGTTCCACAGGTGATAATTTTGGCTTTACAGCCACCTTTGACTCCAAAGGAAACCTTTATGCAGGTGGAATTGTAGATACCACACAAGGGGCATATCCTTATACATCAGGTGCTTTTCAAACCACTTACGGCGGGGTGGGTTTAGCTCGACTTCCGGTAAATTTGGGTTGCGATATTTCCATCTCAAAATATAGCTCAGACGGATCTACCTTGCTCTATGCTTCTTACTACGGAGGAAAAGACGATGAGTTTCCGCATAGCTTAGTCTGTGATCTAAACGATAATTTGTTCATTTTTGGCACGACCTGGAGCGATAACTTTCCTGTCACTTCGGGAGTGTTTGATCCTTCGCATAATGGATTGACAGATATCATTGTTGGAAAAGTAAGTGAGGATGGGAAAACCTTAAAAGCATCGACTTACTTGGGCGGAAGTAATTCCGATGGGTTTAATGGATCGGATTTGATATATAATTATGCAGATGATTTTAGGGGTGATATAATAACGGATGAAAGGGGCAAAGTGTTTATTGCCACCACCAGTAGAAGTGGAGATTTTCCCACCTCAATAGATGCAGATAAACGACTCTTGCAAGGGAATAATGACGGATTGTACATTGCTATGGAAAGCGATTTAAGTGATGTTAATTACGCTTCTTTTATTGGAGGTTCTCAGGATGATGCGGCCTATAGTATAAAGCTACAGGATAGTTCTGTTTTTATTGGAGGTGGCACAGCTAGTGACGATATATCTTGGCCTACGGGGGCTTTGAACCCTATTTATTTGGGTGGAGAAAGCGATGGATTCTTATGTGAATTTAATAAAAAGTCGGGTAAGCTAATGCATGGTACCTATTACGGAACCAACGCATATGACCAAGTATACTTTATAGAGGTAGATTTAGATAAGCGCGTTTATGCTACAGGGCAAACGGAAGGAGCCTTAGCAAGAACGACAAATACCTATGGAAAAGACAATGCAAAGCAATTTATATCTGCCCTAAAACCAAGTTTAGACTCCGTTTATTTTAGCACCACATTTGGAAATAGAACCACCTTGCCAGAATTAAGCCCGAGTGCTTTTATGGTCGATAATTGTTACAATATTTACTTTAGTGGTTGGGGTTCATTTAGTGGTACTACAGTGGATTTAGAAATTACTCCCGATGCCAATCAGAAAACTACAGATGGCTCCGATTTTTATTTGGTTGTACTCAATAAGAATGCAGAACGTGTCGTTTACGCTAGCTACTTTGGAGGAGATACCAGTGAAGATCATGTAGACGGTGGAACCAGTCGTTTCGATAAAACGGGTGTGGTATACCAATCCGTTTGTGCGAGTTGCCCAAATGCTCCTCCGGGCTTGCAGGATTTCCCTACCTCACCGGGTGCTGCTTTTGAAATCAATAATAGTTTCCGTTGCAGTAATGCTAGCTTTAAACTGGATTTTGAAATCACCTATACCGTCAATGCAAACTTTACCTATAGTCCTTTAGATGTCTGCTCCAATGACACCATCCGTTTTAAAAATTTAAGTAAGACGGGTTTAAAGTATCGTTGGGATTTTGGCGATGGCGATACGAGTATAGTATACGAGCCCATCCATCAGTATGAAAAAGAAGGTTTTTATACGGTTGTTCTTACTGTTTTAGACCCGGTAAGCTGCAATAAGAGCGATCGCAAAGAACTTATTATAGAAGTGGGAAAATCTCCCAGCGGGAGCATGAACATTAAAGAAGAAGTCTGTTCCAATACTTATGAATTTGAATTAAGTGGTGGAGTATATGATCCCAATTTTACATGGACCGTGGGAACGGAGGATATTGTTGGAGAGAAAAAATTCAAACGTAATTTAAGTCTCGGGTCTTATCCCGTTCGTTTGGTTATTAAGCATCCCTCGTATAATTGCTATGATACCATTAATCGTATAATTGATAGTAATAAAGATTCCAGCGGCCGCGCCTTGGTGGCCAATGTATTTACTCCAAATGCCGATGGAAAAAACGACTGCTGGAATGTTCGAGGTTTGGCGCGAGCTTGCGATAGAATGGAATTGACCATTTTTAATCGCTGGGGCGAACGCGTGTTTAAAACCAAAAATCCGCAGGAGTGCTGGACGGGATTATTAAATGATACAGCCATTGAACTTCCCGATGGAAATTACTTTTATATTTTAACAATTAAGGAAAGTAAAAAATATCCCAAAAATCATATGATTGAGGGAACCATAACCTTAATCCGATAAAATAGCGGTCTGTTTTAGACCATAAGTTTATAGAAAGTGGACTTTATTCTAGCCTACATCATGCCTTTTATGCAAAGCAATTAGCTTAGATATCAAACTTAATTCCTTGAGCTAGAGGTAAGTCTACTCCGTAGTTAATGGTATTGGTTTGACGTCGCATATAGCCTTTCCAAGCATCGGAACCACTCTCGCGACCTCCACCAGTTTCTTTTTCGCCACCAAAAGCACCACCAATTTCGGCACCACTGGTACCAATATTTACATTGGCAATACCACAATCACTTCCCCAAGCACTTAAGAACTGCTCTGCTTCTTGTAAGTTCTTTGTGAAAATACTGCTGCTTAACCCTTGCTTCACATCGTTTTGCATGGCAATAGCTTCATTTAAATCGTTGTATTTAAGAACGTAAAGAATGGGAGCAAACGTTTCCTCCTGCACAATATGGAAATGATTTTGTGCCTCTACAATAGCTGGCTCAACATAGCAGCCACTTTCGTATCCTTCGCCGCTAAGGACTTTGCCACCTGCTAGCAATGTGCCACCTTCTTTTTTGGCAGCAGCTAGTGCTCTGGTATAGTTTCCTACTGCATCTTTATCAATTAAAGGACCCATGTGGTTGTTCTCATCCAAGGGATTTCCAATTCTTAATTGCGTGTAAATGGTTTTGAGTTTGTCTATCGTACTATCGTAAATAGAATCGTGAATAATTAAACGGCGTGTGCTTGTGCAACGCTGACCTGCTGTACCTACAGCTCCAAAAACAATGGCAGGTAATGCCATTTTTAAGTCCGCCTCTTGAGATAATATAATGGCGTTATTTCCGCCTAATTCTAAAATACTTTTTCCCAATCGCTCTCCAACAACCTTCCCGACTTCTTTCCCCATGCGGGTGCTTCCTGTGGCAGAAATTAAGGCTACTCTTTTATCCTTCGTCATCATTTCGCCTATTTCGCGCGCGCCTTGTACAAGGGTAAATATACCTTCTGGAAGATCATTGTCTACCAAAACTTCTTTCAAAATATTTTGAACAGCTACCGCCGTAGCTGGCGTTTTCTCACTGGGTTTCCAAATGCATACATTGCCACAAACAGCAGCTAACATAGCATTCCAAGCCCAAACAGCCACTGGGAAGTTGAAGGCAGATATAATACCAATAACACCTAAGGGATGCCATTGCTCGTACATACGGTGGTTTGGCCTCTCGCTATGCATGGTAAGGCCATGCAATTGGCGGCTCAAGCCAACAGCAAAGTCGCAAATGTCTATCATCTCTTGAACCTCACCGTAGCCTTCTTGCAAGCTTTTTCCCATTTCGTAACTAACCAAAGCACCCAGGCTTTCTTTATTTTTTCGGAGTTCATTTCCAATTTGGCGCACAATTTCACCTCGTGCAGGTGCTGGCATATGTCTCCAAGATGAATGCGCTTTTTGACAGCGACCAATAACGGCTTCGTACTCTGTTATTGATGCAAAGGCAACTTCTGTTATTTCAGCACCATCCACTGGACTGGTAATGGTTCTTTTGTCCGTTCCCAGGGCTTGTAACCATTGTGTTCCGGTACTCGCACTTTCAACTTTTGCACTGATGCCAAGTTCCTTTTTAATTTCTTTAATATTTACTTTCATACATTTTTGTGTAGTAATTTTTGTATTCGCCGTTAATGACGTTCTTTAACCATGAGTGATTTGTTAAATACCAATCGATGGTTTTGCTAAACCCTTCATCAAATTGAATACTGGGTTCCCAGCCAAGATTGTTTTTTAATTTACTGGCGTCTATGGCATATCTAAAGTCATGCCCTGCTCTATCGGTTACAAAGGTGATGAGCTTTCTGCTTTCTCCAGCGGCTCTGTTCAACTTCTCATCCATCAAATCGCATAGCTTGTGAACCAAGTCTAGATTACTCCATTCATTGTTACCCCCAATATTATAGGTTTCTCCATCTATACCATTGTGGAATATGACATCAATGGCGCGTGCATGATCTTCTACCCAAAGCCAATCGCGCACATTATCTCCTTTTCCATAAACAGGCAAAGGCTTATTTTCCTTAAGATTATTAATCATTAGAGGAATCAACTTTTCAGGAAATTGATGACTTCCATAATTATTGCTGCAATTGCTTATAACGATAGGCAGCTTGTATGTATCGTGGTACGCGCGCACAAAATGATCGCTGCTGGCCTTGCTAGAGCTATAAGGACTGTGAGGGGTGTAGGGCGTTTCTTCTGTAAAAAACCCATCATCTCCCAGTTCACCGTATACTTCATCCGTACTTACATGGTAAAATCGACCGTCTGCAAGATCGCCAAAATTTTTGAAGGCATTGAGCATAACACAAGTTCCAAGTACATTGGTTTTTACAAATTCCAAGGGATTTGTAATGCTTCTATCCACATGACTTTCCGCTGCTAAATGGATAACTGAATGGATTTTATTTTGCTTGAAAAAAGCATTTATTGCCTCCTCGTCACAAATATCTATGTGAGCAAAAGAGTAATTTTCCTTCTGTTCTATATCACGCAGGTTTTCTAGGTTTCCTGCATAGGTGAGTTTATCTAAATTAATAATATCATAGTCCTTGTATTTGTTTACAAAAAGACGGACCAAATGGTTCCCAATAAAACCTGCCCCGCCTGTTATAACTATTTTCTTTCGGTTCATACTATAATTTTTCTAAATCAAATATTCGTATCACTAAGGGTTCATATGGCGCTACGCCATAACTTCCGGCAGCATCATAAGCTAAATATGATGGCACTACAAAGGTAACATCTTCTCCCACTTTCATGTGTAAGGGCAATAGTTGAAATGCACGCAAAGGGTGATTGGCTTGTCCTAAAATAGTTTTATATTTTTTGCGTTCCAGTGCGGTACTCATGTGAGTAATTCCATTAAACTTAGTAACTAAAAGCTCGAAGGCTACCTCATCTCCAATTTTTAAGGTATCATTTGTAGTAGCTACATTGATGTGATATCTATAATGTGCGTCCGGGTGAAGGAGGTATTCTTCACTGAGGGAATCGCAATAGGAATCAATGGCACTTGCCTCTGCACTGATGCGATAAAACCTTTTTTTATTGGCAAAAACCTCATATTTGTCAGGGTTTAAAACCGCAGTAACGCGTATCAGAAATTTGGCGTATTTCCCATTGGGCATCTGCATGAGTTTATCGTGATTTTTTAGGTTTATATGATTGGCAAATTGCCGTTTCATACTATCCGTGTTTACCAAAAGTTCCATTTGAGACTTACTCGTCATTTTACGCAGTGCAGCCATTAAAACATTGTTATCTGCCGAGGGGTAGGGTGCTATAGTGGCTGTATCTGCTGCAAAACTATTGATAATAGTATCTCCATTAGGGCTTGTCAAGAGGTAATTAATCAACATCATGTGATCTGCTCCGTACTGTCCTTCTTGGCTTTCATCTCCATAATTAAACTTATAGATGAGGCCATTTGAATCTGTTTTAAAATTATTAAAATACCGCTGGTATATATTTTTCCCTTGGAAGAACAGAAAGGCTAATCCAAGAATGATTAGAGCAAAAAGGAAATATTTGTTTTTTACTAGATTCATACTCCTAATAACTCTTCTTTATGATCTTTTAGTGCATTTTTAAATTTAAAAATGGTGTCCTCCAATGAATCGTCACTTGCGCCACCTGCTGCATTAAAGTGCCCGCCTCCATTAAAATGTTTTGCAGCAAAGGCATTGGCTGCAAAACTTCCTTTGCTTCTAAAACTCATTTTCACACGCTCTGTTCGATCAATAATTAACACGCTGAATACAATCCCTTCTAATCCAAGACCAAAATTCACCAAGCCCTCTGTATCTCCGGTAATTACATTAAACTCTTCCAATTCATTTGCATCTAAATAGAGCAGGGCTGTTTTCAGCTCAGGAATAACCTCCAATTTTTTGTATAAGCAATATCCAAAAAGCTTGCTTCGACTGTGGGAGAAAGTATTAAATACACGTTCGTAAATTTGCACATTATTTGCTCCTTTATCCATTAAATCAGCGGCAATTCTATGAGTGCTAGAAGTAGTGTTTCCATGCGCAAAATGGCCGGTATCAGTCACGGTTCCTGTATAAATGCAAGTGGCCATATCTGCATCAATAACATCTGTATTAAAATATTTCTGAATAAAAAGATAAACCAATTCACAGGTACTTCCAATATCAGAATTGGCAAAAGTGTATTTTGCAAAATTTTCTGGATCTAAGTGATGATCAATCATTACCACATCGGCACTGCATTTTCCTATGAGTTCCCCCAATTCATTGATGCGGTGCAATCGGTTAAAATCCAAACAGAAAACCACATCAGCTGCTTCTAAAAGCTGCTTGCTTTTATCTTTATCCTTTTCATAAATAACCACCTCATCATTGCCAGGAAGCCAATGCAAAAAGTGCGCATAGTCCGTTGGTGTAATCAAATTCACATTTGGAATATGCTGTTCTAAGAATCTCTTTAAGGCTAGGGTTGAACCCATGGCATCCCCATCTGGTTTGTGGTGAGTGGTGATAAAGGCGTTTTTATAATCCTTATTCTTAATCTTAAGTGCTAATTCTTCGGCAGTATCCGTAAACATCAGGGGCAAATTTACAATAGATTTTCATGCTTTGGGCTACCTTTTCCTTTGCATTGGCTAGAGGCATTGAGGTATTTTAATTCTGTGGCAATATTTATATAAAATGTTCGTGTTTTTTGGTTCTTCATTTTCTGCATTGAGTTATATTTGCGTATACAAGTAAAGATAAGGATTTATGAGTGAAATAAGATATGATTGGACGGTAGCAGATGCAAAAGAAATCTATCAAATGCCTTTATTGGATTTGGTTTATAAAGCAGCCACTGTCCATAGAAAATACCATGATCCAAGCAAGGTTCAAATAAGCAGCCTGTTATCCATCAAAACAGGAGGGTGTAAAGAGGATTGTTCTTATTGCCCGCAAGCAGCCCGATATCATACAGATGTAGACGTACATAAAACCATGGACGTGGCAGATGTTCTTGTAAAAGCTGAAGCTGCAAAGAAATCTGGTGCCAATCGCATGTGCCTAGGTGCTGCTTGGCGAGAAGTGAGAGATAATAGTGATTTTGATAAGGTATTAAACATGGTAAAAGGAATCAATGAGCTAGATATGGAAGTGTGCTGTACCTTGGGTATGCTTACCCAAGAGCAGGCTAATAAATTGGCAGATGCAGGCGTTTATGCATACAATCATAACATTGATACTTCAGAAGATTACTATGGCGAAGTGATTTCTACCCGAACGTATGACGATCGATTAAATACCTTGAAAAGTGTGCGAAAGGCAAAAATGACCATTTGTTCAGGAGGCATAATAGGAATGGGAGAGTCCATAGAGGATCGCTTGAAGATGCTTATAACCCTATCGGACATAAATCCTCATCCAGAATCGGTTCCAATAAATACATTGGTTCCTGTAAAAGGAACTCCATTGGCAGATCAAGGTGCTATTCCTTTTGAAGATTTACTGCGCATGATTGCAACTGCTCGAATCATGATGCCAAAATCAATGGTTCGTCTATCTGCAGGGCGTTTGGAGAGGTCAACTTTTGAACAAGGCTTTTGTTTTATGGCAGGAGCAAACTCCATCTTTGCAGGAGATAAATTGCTAACAACCCCAAACCCTGAATTTAATCAGGATCTTAAAATGTTTGACTTTTTTGGACTAACGGCCATGGATTCCATTCATGAACGCAGGAAAAAAGAAGAAGTTGAACCGGTAAAATCTTGAAATTTTTAAAACAAAAATTAGATACACTTGAAAAGAATGGACTTCTTAGGAATCTGTCCATTCATGCCCATACCATAGATTTTAGTTCCAATGATTATTTAGGCCTTGGCCGTTCAGTCCTATTTGGGCAGGCTTTTTCCAGGGAATTGAATACAGAAAGAGCTGCGGGTTCAACTGGCTCTCGCCTACTTACGGGAAATACGCTTGAAATTGAAGCGCTTGAAGAGAAAATAGCCCGCTTTCATAAGGCTGAATCTGCATTGATTTTTCCTAGTGGCTACCAAGCCAATGTAGGCTTTTTATCCTCCATTGCTGGGAGAGGAGATACGGTTATTAGAGACGAGTTTTGCCATGCAAGTATTATAGATGGTTTGCGCTTAGGTTTTGCCAATACCTTAAAGTTTAAGCATAATAATTGCACGGATTTAGATGCAAAATTGAGCAAGGCATCTGGAGAAAAATTTGTTATTATAGAAGGCTTGTACTCCATGGATGGAGATATACCAGACTTGCAAGCGGTGGCTGAACTGTGCAAAAAGCGTGGGGCTCACCTTATTGTAGACGAGGCTCATACCTGCGGTTTATATGGGAATGGGGGAGAGGGCATTGTGGCAGAAAGTGGCATAGAGTCTCAGGTTTTTGCCAGAATAATGACCTATGGAAAGGCTTTTGCATATCAAGGAGGAGCCATTATTGGTTCACAGGAGCTGCGGCAGTACCTCATTAATAAATCAAGAGCTTTTATATACTCCACAGGCATTAATTATTCTCAAGTTTTGGGCTTATCGGTGGCTTATGACTTGATTGAAAAAGCAGATAAGGAACGAAATCAATTAAAAGAAAACATCCGTTATTTCAGACAGGCTATACAAGGTGATACTAGTGACTGGATCGATTCTCATTCCCAAATTCAGGGCGTGCGAATTCCGGGAAATAGCGCGGTAATGGAAAAATCAGTAGCCCTTAAGGATGCAGACATACTTGCTTTACCTATTCGGAATCCTACGGTGGCCGAAGGCGAAGAACGCATCCGAATTTGTTTGCATGCCTATAATACCAAGAGCGAGATGGATGGGTTGATTAAAATAGTGGGACGATGAGGAAGACCATTGTAATTACAGGTATTTCTACCGAGGTCGGAAAAACCCTTGTTTCGTCCATTTTTACGGAGGCCCTTCAAGCAGATTATTGGAAGCCCGTGCAATCGGGGAGTATTTCAGATTCGGATACGAATGCTGTGGGTGACTGCCTGAGTAATCTAAAATCTAAATTGCATCCTGAATCCTATTTGTTAAAGGAACCCCTCTCTCCGCATGCTGCTGCTGCATTGGAAAATATTCAAATAGATCTCGATAAAATAAAAGTTCCAGTTACTAACAACCACTTAATCATTGAAATGGCTGGTGGTTTAATGGTTCCTTTAAACGATACCCAGCTTAGTTTGGATCTTTTAAAGGATTGGAAATTTCCGGTGGTACTGGTTGCTAATTATTACTTGGGAAGCATAAATCATACGCTTTTAAGTATAGATGTTTTGAGGCGCTATGCCATACCCATTCACTCCATTGTATTTAATGGAACTTGTGTGCCTGCAAGTAAAGAAGCTATTCTTAGATATGCCAAGGTAAAACGATATTTTGAAATTCCTGCCTTGGATGAAATAAATAAAGAAACCATAAAAAAATATGCTCAACAAATCGCAGATCACATTTGATAAGAACCATGTATGGCATCCATACACCTCTTTGGTGGATCCATTGCCGGTGTATGAGGTGGAATCTGCTGAGGGCGTTCATATTGCATTAGCAAATGGTCAAAGGCTTGTAGATGGAATGAGTTCTTGGTGGTGCGCAATACACGGATATAATCATCCCAAATTAAATGCGGCTGTAAGCGATCAACTTTCAAAGATGTCGCATATCATGTTTGGTGGAATTACCCATGAGCCCGCCGTTTTGTTATGCCAAAAATTAGTGCAGATTACTCCCGCTCCTTTGGATAAAGTTTTTCTTTGCGATAGTGGTTCTATTGCGATAGAAGTCGCTATTAAAATGGCCTTTCAGTATTGGCATTCCAAGGGAAATTCAAAGAAGATTCGATTAATGACGGTGAGCAAGGGATACCATGGAGATTCTTTTGGAGCCATGTCGGTTTGCGATCCTCAAAACGGCATGCATCATATCTTTAATTCTGTATTGCCAAAGCATCAGTTTATTAATGAACCCAGCACTCCTTTTGGATCGGAGCTAAATGCCATTGATTTAAATCATTTGGAGGAGGCTTTTGAAAAGCATCACGAGGAGATTGCTGCTTTTATTATAGAACCCATTGTTCAAGGTGCAGGGGGTATGCGAATGTATGCAGCAGATTACTTAAAGAAAGTAAAAGAACTGTGTATAACATATAATATACTTTTACTATTTGATGAAATAGCTACTGGTTTTGGAAGAACAGGAAAGTTATTTGCGGCCAATCATGCCAATGTATCACCAGATATTATGTGTTTGGGTAAATCCCTTACGGGAGGAATGATGACCCAGGCTGCTACTTTGTGTACAGAAAACGTATCCGAGGTGATATGTGAGGGAGAGAGTGGGGTGCTTATGCACGGACCCACCTTTATGGCAAATCCATTGGCTTGTGCCGTTTCATTGGCCAGTATTGAGCTGCTCCAATCCTATGATTGGGCCAAAAAAGTATCGGATATTGAGAGGGAACTCAAAGCGCATTTGTGTCCTCTTAAGCAACATCCCAGGGTAAAAGGGGTACGGGTTTTGGGAGCCATTGGCGTGGTGGAATGCACGCAGGATGTGCAGGTCGCCGAAATCCAAAAATTCTTTGTTAAAGAGTCTGTATGGATTCGCCCATTTAGAAATTTAATATACCTCATGCCTCCCTATATTATTGCCAACAATGAACTTAAAAAGTTATGTCAGGCCATTGTGAAATCCTTGGATGGGGATGATCATTTTAAACCATAATGTGGTTAATTTGTATATCTAATAAATCATGCTAGAAACATTAATAGAAGAGATTGTTAAAGACGACCAGGTTCATGCCAAATGGTTGAATTCTTTGTCCTATATGGAAAACTGTGGGGCACGTAAGATTTCTAAGTTTGAACATGCAGTTGATGTAGATATTATGGTGTTAAAACATGCCGCAGAAGAGCATAGGCATGCGTATTATCTTAAAAAATTAATTAAGAAAATAGACGAAACTGCTTGCCCTACCTATAATGATAAGGAGCTTTTAGGTTTATATAGTACCAAGCATTACTTGGGTAAGTTAGATATATTTACCTCTCGTTATTTGCGAAGTAAACTGAATGTATCTGGAGACAAACTCAAGTATTTGGCCTATTTGCTGGTAACGTATTCTATTGAAGTGCGCGCCGATGGATTATACCCTGTATATCAAAAAGTTCTGAAAAGTATTCAGAGTAAAATTTCCGTCTATACCATCATCAAGGAAGAGGAAGGGCATTTGGAAGAAATGATTGCTTCTTTAGACCGATATCTACCGAACTGGCAAGCACATGCAGAGGTTGTTCTGGCATATGAACAAGAGCTTCACGATATTTGGGTGTCGGAGATTCATGCGCAAGTTAAAAATAGCAATTAACGATTTTGTTGGCTATTTTTTAAGCCATATCCAATTAGTTCATGGTATCCCAAGGTTTGGTTCTTGTGATACATAAATACGTAGTAATTATTCTCTGCTTGAGATTGAGAGCCTTCAAAGTTTGTATAATCGATGGTTCCATCCTCATTTACCACTACATATTGGTAATTGTAAAAGGCTTGTTTAAGCTGGATAATAGCTTCATATTGACCTGTTTCTGAATTGTGGTAACATTGAAACATGTCTTGAATTCGCCAATCGCTAAACTCGCCGAATACGTATACTTTTTTGTTCTTTAATTCTTCCGATTTTAGCGAAAAATGGACAAAGACATAATCCGACCCGGTTCTGTTTGTTCCTATGCTGGGCAAATCCCTGTTGTAAATGAGGTAGCGTCCGTTGTAATCTGCCCATCGGAGGTAATTGTCATATTTTCGGGTTTGATCTTGAATTAATATCGCATGCTTTTGCCCTCTAATATTTAGGCGATCCCTCACATTTGCTGCTGCACCCATAAGGCTTCGAATATCAAAAAATCGGTACTCATTGAGTCCTGAAAATAAGTTGCCTGTATTTTGATTGTATTGAAATTTATTGCCAGAAATAAATTGAGGTTTTAAGTCATATTTGGCCGTATTCCAATCGCCGTTCTGCATAACCACGGTGTACAATTCTTGATAGGGTCTTGGAATGAGATATCCTTGGTTATTATTAAAGGTAAATGTTACCTGCTGATGGGTTCTTCGCGTATCTACCATCGGCGATTGTTTTACATTAACATCAAGATTCCCCTTCGTATCGTAAATCATAATGCGCCGTGTAATAATAATATCCGTGGGGTCGTAGTTTCGGTAAACCACCAATAGGTAGTTCCCAGATATTTTAGGTTTAACATTATCCGTAGGAAAATTAAAGGCGTAATGCGTGTATTGGGTGAGCACAGAATTAGAAAAAGTAGGATCAGGAACTTCATCATACATAATGCCATCCACGGTCATGTTCTTTGTCATGCCTTGGGTTTCATTCCACTGATAGTCACAATGGATTAGGGTGTATTGGAAGTAATCTTGCTCACTCGTGAGACGGTCAAACTGCAAAGACAAACTTTCCATGGACCCAAGGGGAGCTATGGGTATATTGAGTCCAGATTCAGATTGAACGCATTGAACCGTTCGCACATCTCCCTCATAAATATAATTCCCATACTGTATGGGTAAAATAGAGGCATTTGAAGTTAAAAACGATAATGATAAAAGGATGAATAAGGAGTTCCTCATGGTTTGGAATTTAATATATTCCAAAAGTATGCCAATTATTTTAAAATCTTAGGATTGTTGTTCCATCCATTGGTCAAATAAAGCATCGTATTCCTTCTGAGTTTTTTCTGATTTGGATAAAATTAGATTTCTTTCTTCAATAATGCTTTGCAATTGTTCAAAGTCAGCAGCCACTTCTGGTTTAGCTGCTCGGATATCTATTTCAGCTAAATCATTCGTAAAATCGGCTAATTTAGCGTCCAGTTCAGCCATTTTTTTCTCGATTTGAGCATAGGAGAATTTGCTGATCTTAGGTTTTTTAGCTTCCGTTTTTTTTGATTTCCCGAGCTCCTTTTTAGGCTCTCTCACGCTCATTTTATCCTGCTCCGTAAGGCTTTGTTCTTCTTTTTTTCTTAAATACTCCGCATATTCATCGTACGAACCAATAAACTCCCGTAGCTGTCCATCTTCAATCCACCATATTTTATTAGCTACTCTACTCAAAAAGGTTCTATCGTGACTTACCACTACAAAGGTTCCCTTGTAATCCTCCAATGCCTGAGCAAGCACAGAGGCACTAAACATATCCAAGTGATTGGTCGGTTCATCCAAGAGCAAAAAGTTGGCCTGCATGAGCAGAGTTTTAGCCAAAGCCAAACGACTCCGTTCACCCCCAGATAATACCTTTACCTTTTTGAATACCTCCTCGCCAGAGAACAGAAAGCAACCCAAGGTGCTTCTCAGTTCAGCATCCGTATACTGTCCACCAGCCCGGGCTATTTCCTCCAATAAATTGTTTTTTAGATTTAGGGATTCCATTTGATGTTGGGCAAAAAAGGCAGTTTCTACATTCCAGCCTGGTTCAATAACTCCCTCATAAGGCTCATGCTCCGCAATGAGCTTGAGCAAAGTGGTCTTCCCCTTTCCATTGGCACCCACAAAGGCAATTTTATCGCCCCTATAAATCTGAGCAGAAGCTTGCTTAAACAGGGCTATGCCGGGATAGGCCTTGCTTATCTTATCAATTTTAAGAATTTGTTTTCCCGGAGTGATCTTAATATTAAACCGGATTTCAAATTTCCGTTTCTCCTCCTCAGGAATTTCTATTTTATCCATTTTATCCAACTGCCTTACCCTGCTTTGTACCGCTTTGGCTTTACTGGCTTTATATCTAAACCGAGATATAAATTGCATTTGTTGGTTAATAAAACTTTGTTGGTTCTGAAACTTACGAGCCATGAGCGCATCATTCTCCGCTTTTAGGTCCAAGTATTTTGTAAAATTTCCTTTAAAGTGATTCAGCTGAGAGTAACTTACTTCTACTGTTCTGGTAACCGTGTTATCCAAGAAGTGCCTATCATGAGAAACGACAATAAATGTTCCATTGTAGCTTTGTAAATAGGTTTCTAGCCACTCTATGGTTGGTAAATCCAAGTGATTGGTGGGCTCATCGAGCATCAGCAAATCAGGTTCAGACAATAATAATTTAGCAAGCAAAGCTCTCATTCGCCAGCCTCCACTAAACTTACCGAAAGGTTTTGCCATGTCAGCGGTAGAGAACCCGAGTCCTTCTAAGATGGTTTCTGCTTCGCTGCGCCAAGTATACCCACCCAATCTATTAAAATCGTCTTGAAGTTCTCCCAAACGGTCTAAAAGAGATGAATCCTCGCTATTTTCTGCCAATTTTTCATAGATCTCGCCCATTTCTTTTTCTGCATTATATAAAATGGGTTTCCCTTGGAGCACTACATTTAATAAATCCCCTTTGAGGTCCATGCTCAGCAAATCTTGGTTAAAAAAGCCAATGCTTACCCCTTTCTCAAATTCAATTCGTCCCTCTCTTAGCTCATACTCCCCACTTATTACTTTAAGCAAGGTAGATTTACCGGTTCCGTTCAGACCAACCAAGCCTATTTTTTCGCCACGTTTTATGTGCCAGTTGCTATCTTTAAACAGATAGCGACCTGCAAACTCAAATGAAAAATCGACCAAGGCAATCACGGCGGCAAAATTAGTTTACGCAAGGCAATCATCTTTAAAAAAATCAAGTACTTTCGCAATGTGCATTTGTATTGCTTTTTTAATCAAAATAGAACGAAATCGGTTCAGGCGGTGAAGCAAATTACAGCCCATTTTGATCAGCTCACGCACATCAACACATTTGAGGATTTGGCCGGTTTAAAAAATCAAACCATCGCTGTTTTTGGCGGAGATGGCACCTTTCACAACCTGGTAAATGCCATTGATTTTAGCAATCGCTTGGTTCTTATCCCTTGCGGTTCCGGCAATGATTTTATCCGGAATTTCGAAGCACTTTCTATGACTCATTTAAAGGAGGCCTTTGCACAAAACAAAGCCCATCGCATTGGGCTTCTCAAAGTAAACGAGGTGTACGGACTAAATGCCGCTGGTTTTTTTTACGATGCTCAAGTAGCTAAAACGGCCAATGAGAGCAAAAAGAAATTAGGCACTTTGGTTTATTTCGTGGCTGCTCTAAAGCATATTTTTTCGTACAAGCCTCAGCGGGTTTTGGTAAACAATATCCCTCAAAATTTATTGATGCTCAGTTTTGGAAATGGCGCTTATGCTGGAGGAGGTTTTAGCTTATTCCCAGGAGCTAAACCCACAGATTTTCGCTTTATGTTACTACAAATAGGCTCCATACATATTCTTCAGCGCCTGGCCTATTTAGTACTGGTATCATTTGGAAAACATCACAAGATTAGCAATATACATTTATCTACTGCTACGTATGCTTCCATAAAAAGCGAGGCTAAACTAATGGCTGAGATCGACGGTGAAACATACGAATTGGAGAATGAGGTAAGCGTAAATTATGTTCCAGATGCTTTGTCTGTGCTGGTGGCCAAAGTAAATTGAAGGTATTTATACCTTAGGAAAGAGCTCTCCACTCCATTACAAAATCATTCATAAAATAGCCCTCACCAATATCAAAATCCTCTACAGACTTAATTTTAAACTGACATTTAAAATAGAAATTAATGGATTTATAGTTTTCGCGGTTCACCGTAAGTTGTATGCTTTTTGGATGGCTCAATTCATGCACAATGAGATCAAACACATCCCTTCCTAGTCCTTGTCTCTGCTGTTTGGGATGAATGTAAAATTTATGAATAAAGCCTCCATTTTTCATAGAGAGCCCTAGGAACCCAATAATTGTACCTTGGTTTTTAATAAAGTAAAACGATTGCCCTTCTTGGGTTTGCTTTTCAAGGCCAGCAGGCGAGTACATGGAGTTAAGCATATAATCTACTTGCCCTTGACCCACGATAGGAACGTAGTGTATATCCCAAATTTCTCGGGCTAATCTGAATAGCTTTTCAAATTGGCTCGAATCAATCTTAACTAATGCTGGCATACTGCGAAGAAAAAGCAATTGAAGATTAATTCAATCTTTATTTCTGAATTGTTCATTTAAAGCCCATTTTTGTATAGGTGTTAGACATTTCTAATTTAGAGATTGCTTTTAGAGAACAGACTCTTTTGAGAAAAGGGGAGCTGCGCTTAAATAAAGCGGAATTGATTGTACTTGCAGGAAAAAATGGAGCAGGTAAATCGACCCTTCTAAAAATGATTTGTGGTCTCATGCCTTTGCAAAAAGGATCTGTTAAGCTTATTGGGACGGAATTGCACTCGGACTCGCCTATACATGAGCTGGTTTCTTTTATGCCTAGCATGCCTCCTCAGCAGTGCTATTTAACGGTGGATGAACTGGTTAAGACTAGCCATGTACAAGGTAATGCTATTTTTGGTAAACGGGGTGTGGCTAACGATAAATACTTGCAAAAAGTAGGCATGATTTCCTTTGCGCAACGGGTATTTAACTCATTAAGCGATGGGGAGAAACAGAAAGTAATGATTGCACGAGCCCTGGCTCAAGAAACACCCATTATTTTATTGGATGAGCCTCTGGCATTTCTAGACTATCCCTCAAAAATAGAATTATTGGATGTGTTAAAACAGGTGAGTATAAATGAGCAGAAACTCATTATATACAGCAGCCATGATTTAGAAATTAGCATGAAACAATCGGACGGGATGATTTTGTTGGATGGAGGTCTGCTAAAATTGCTTCATTCTGAAATGCTAAAAGAGAGCAATCCCTCACATTTATTCCAATAAAAAAGGCTGCTCTTTCGAACAGCCTCTTTAGGTTCATTTAATTTTTTAATTAGTCTACAATAACCTTCTTGGTTGCAGTTCCATTATCGAACTGAATGTTTAGGAAGTAAACACCCGCTGGAATATTTAATGGAATGCTTAAGAAGCTTTTAGACGTTGGAGTTCTTAATACCTCACGGCCATTAATATCTCTTAACACCACTTCTTGCATGGCATTCGTAGTATTCATATTTCTAACAGTAATGTTGTTAGAAGCAGGAACAGGATATACAGAAACGTCGTCAGATAAATCCAATGTTTTAAGACCTACACTAGCTGTTAAACCTAGACTTACCGCAATTCTTGGGGCAATATATCCTTGCAAGGTATCTATGTATGCTAAGGCTTTTGTTTTGCTCATGAATGGATTGCTTAAAGAACTATTTCCGTTAATAGTTGTAATTTGTTCTTGTGTGAATTGAGGACTAAGCGTAAGTACCTGGCGGATGCGAGCGCTATCCCACCATTCCCAAGGGCCACTTCCATTAGCAGCTCCATCAATTGGGAATAAGCCTTCAAGACCGTCATTCAATTGATTTGCTCGGAATGTATAGCTATCGTATACTTTTCCTTTATATGGAGCGTTATTTCCTAATGCATTTTCTTTTTCCATGATAGAATATCCACCACTTACTTCAACCACATTTAAGGTAGTTCCAGGTACTTTTACAACACCTGTCTTGTAAGGAGCAAACGGATCATAAATTCCATGAACACAAATTAATGGTATTTCACCAGCATCCATCCATGAAGTATCTCCCATGGCTCCACCAATATTAAAGGCAACCTGAGAATTACTTGTATGGCTAGACCAGTTAGATCGTGCATAAGGAGTGTTAGGAACAATTGGTAAACCCATTCGATCTCCCCAAATGGTATCATTTACCATGATTTCGTTATTATCAAAATCAAAGAACTTATCAATTTTTATTTCTTCTTGATTGTCTAAAGACGCATAAGCAGAAGTTAAATAACCTCCTGTTCCTTGACCACCTACACAAATTTTAGTAGAGTCAATTTTCCACGTGTTTGAACCAGCTGCATCTCTTTTGAAGTAACGTACAGCAGCACTCAAATCTTGAACTCCTTTGTAGGCTGCATTAATAATAGAGCTTTTTCTACCGGTCTCTGTTGTTGCGCGCGGATTCCATCCCGTACGGTAAGAGATTGAAGCAACTACATATCCTTTTTGTGCAAAACGCATGCACATTTCTACCGTTGCGCTATCATCTCTTCCACCGGTGGCGAGTTGGTTGATATAGCGAGGAAGAAAACTTCCTGTGTGGCAATAAATAATTAGGGGTTTTGCTGCATCTGTATTTTCGCTGCTCACATACATATCCATGTATAATGAATCTAGGGTAGGAACACCGGTTAAAACACTGTATCCATCAGCATAAAAAATGTTGTTTGTTCGTGAAACAGATGCTCTTGCATGAACATCATTCACATACTTGGTGGTTTGCGAGAAACCTGCCGTGGCGGTAACCAATGCGGCGATAAGAAGTAACTTTTTCATCATATTTTTTTATTATTGATTCACGAATGTACGTGGTATTTGTCAAAGAATTGCAACTTTTGGCAATTCCTTACTTTGGTTCCCAGGTAAGGCTAATGTATGCCATCCTTCCAATATATGGTCCACCATACACTTGGAAGAATTTTTGATTCATTAAATTACTCGCTCCAATTTTAAGCGTGCTGTTCCATTTACTTATTTCCTTCGAAACTTGCGCATCAAGCATATGGTAGGTGGGAACCTGCCCTGTAAACTGCGGAGAGCCCTCAAAAAGAAAGCCTTTTACCCATTTCCAATTTACATTGAAACCCCAGTGCATAATCTTCATGGATCCCAATTTGCTATTGATATTAGAGCCATTCAGTCCAATATTAAATTTATGCGCAGGGGTGTTAAAAGCTGGAATAAGAGGATCAGAGCTTCCTGCTCTATTTAATTCGTTCCAGTTCCAATTCGTGCTGAACATATAATACTTCTTAAAGAAATAATTGATGCCAACGGAGGCTCCATAGGTATATACTACGTCTTTAGAGTTGGTTGCAATCCGATACGCTTGAGCACTTTTTAGAAAATTAGTGGCGGAATCTATATCTGCATCAACTACAATTTTGTATCCAATAAAATCGACATAACGGCTAAAGTATGCTCCTGCATCTAAGGTTAATCTATTCTTAAACAAGACCCCTTTATAACTCATTTCAATGGTTTTTACTTTTTCTGGCCGTATTGCAGCCACACTAGTATTTCCTAAGGTGTCTCTGTTTCGTGTATCTAAGTAATTAATGAAATCATTAACCTCATAGACATTATCCACTCCATTTAGATTTCCTAATAATATAGCTCTACCCACATTGTAATAGAGGTATTGGTCTTGTAATGTTGGGTTTCGCACTGCTGAACTCATGCTCGCTCTCCAGGTATTGTTTTTTCTTTTGGCGTATACAAAAGAGGCGGCTGGACTAAATAGAAAGCCAAAGTTCTGGTTCTTATCTAATCGTGCGGTTAAATCCACTTTAAGTTTTCGTTTCCAGAAACGTTTTTGCATTCCTCCATATACACCTGCCTCCCAATTAGTGATGCGGGTTGATCCAGTATCTAAGAAGATGGTTCCTTTGGAATAGGGGGTATAATATCTGCTGCTAAAGCCTACTTTGTATACTGTTTTTGGGCGGATAATGTTCTGTTCTCCTGCCAAATGGTACATGGCACTTTGATCAAAGAAACGGCTTCCAGTGGCAACGCCATCTTGACTGTAGCTATTTTTCCTGGTAATATCATTTTTTAGGGCCTCAAATTCGGGAGTCCCTGGCCTATATCTCTGGTACATAGGATCCACTCTATTTAACCCTTGATAGTCCTTATTAGAGTTTGCGATGTCACGAGTAATGGCATGCCATGCCAATAAGCTATCTCTATTGGCGGTGAGGGCTGCAGCCTGCTTAGTATACCAATCCTTATCCGTTCGTGGGCTCGTGGTAGGGTATCCAGGCAGCCTTCGCACTTTTGCACTAATGTTATTTTGCCAATAATTTCTGTAATCGGAGCCCCAAAAATCCTCTCTTTTAGCGTGTTTTTGCATAAGAAAGGCGGTATAAACAGCATCGTAGGTATTTCCGGCATCCTCGTTGGTGGCATAAAAGCGTAAAAATGATTTTTTACCTTTTAGTTCCAAGCGGTTTTGAAAAAACAGAATGTTATTCAAGCTATATCTGTTGTCTCCTTGGTAAACTGTATTTCCTGTACCAAAGTTAAACCCATACTCAAGGTCTAATTTGGGTGTAATTTTATAGGCCAGAACAGCTGAGGTTTTAAGATTTCTTGTATTGTAATTAACCAGGTCTTTTTCCCAGTATCCATTTCTGTAGTAAGCACCCAAACCGGGTTGGTTAACTTTTGCGCTATTTGTTACCTGATCATTACTCGCAGTTCCATAAACTTCATCGCCATAACGGTTTACTGCGTCATAACCACCGGGATTGTATTGATCGGCAACACTTTCTTGGGTTGGATCTGGATTGTTGGCTTCCCAGTCATATGCACGCATGTAGCTCAGGTTTAATTTAAAGGCAAAGACATCCTTCCCTTTTTTATTCTTGTATGAATTGGCATAGCGCAACATGATTTGACCTAAGGAGCGTTCTCCCATTTTTATTTGAGCTGAAAAGCCTTTGTGTTTCCATGGGCTCTTGGTTAACATATTCACAACACCATTAAATGCGTTCGGGCCATAATATGCGCTACTGGCACCTACAATAATATCGGCGGTTTGAATATCGAGTTCGCTGGCTCCTAAAAAATTTCCTAGAGAAAAGTTTAGACCTGGAGACATATTATCCACCCCATCAATAAGCTGCAAGCTCCTTACGGGACTGGTGCTATTAAACCCGCGTGTATTAATGACCTTAAAACCCATGCTGGCGGAGGTCACATCCACTCCTCTTAAATTACCCAAGCCTTCGTAAAAATCGCTGGATGCGGATTCTTTAATATCTCTAGCGGTCATGCGCTCCATAGTTACTGGACTTTCTCGCAATTTTTCTTTTTGCCGATGATGCGTAATCACCACCGTTTTCATGGTTTCTTTGGCAGCATTTGACTTAATAAGCCATGGGTTGCTCCCATCGTAAACCAGGGTATCTTTAATTACAGCAGCTCCAGAAATTTCTACGAGATCTCCTTTAGAAAGGAGGCTTAACGTGAAATCTCCTTTCGCATTGGTAAGAGTGCTTTCATCGGTTCGAATAACAAATAGCTGAACTGACCCTATCGGATTGTCGTTTTGAACATCCAGAAGGGTTCCCTTAGTTTGCTGTGAGAAAAGCGTGTTTAATAGGGTTGAGAATGAAAATATGAGCAGTGTTCTAAGCATAAAACAAGGGTGCAAGATAACGTAAGACCATACAAACCACAAAACTAAGCTGCGTATTAAATGGCAGATGCGCAATTCTAATGAAACACAAAAGGCCATCTTCAATAGAAGATGGCCTTAAGAATCTTAAATATAATCTCTAAACTGCAGCAGCGAATAATTCGCTAACCTTGGTCCAATTAATTACATTCCAAAATGCAGAAACATAATCAGGGCGTCGGTTTTGGTAATTCAAATAGTAGGCATGTTCCCAAACATCTAAGCCTAAAATTGGAGTTCCTTTTACATCTGCAACATCCATAAGTGGGTTGTCTTGGTTTGGGGTACTGGTCACGACTAAATTTCCGTCATGCACAACCAACCATGCCCAACCGCTTCCAAATCGAGTTCCGGCCGCTGCAGAAAATTGCGTTTTCAATTCTTCCAATGATCCAAACGCGCTTGTAATAGCAGCATTTAATTCTGGACTCATAGCGCCTCCTTCTGGCGACATTACTTCCCAAAAAAGACTGTGGTTAAAATGACCGCCTCCATTATTTCTAACGGCTGCTCCGTGCTTGCCAGCATCGGCGCATAATTCTTCGATGGATTTATTGGCTAAATCGGTTCCTTCAATAGCAGCATTTAATTTGCTTACATAGCCATTATGGTGCTTTCCATGATGTATTTCCATGGTTTTAGCGTCTATGTGAGGCTCCAGAGCTGAGTGATCGTATGGTAAATTTGGTAACTTGAACATAATTTTTTCTGTTTAGTACAACAAAACTAACTTGTTTAGGTTTGATTTGCCAAAAGATTGTGGAATTGCTTTTTAAGGTATTTACGGATTGGTTTGAATTGGCCGGATTTCTATTTGGTGTTGCCTGTGTGTTCATGGCGATGCGAAACCATATTATTAACTGGCCCTTGGCTATTATTTCGTCCATATTTTACCTGGTTTTCTTTTGGAATGGCCGTTTATTTAGTGATGCTGGATTGCAATTGGTTTTTGTTGGAACATCTCTATTTGGTTGGTTCAATTGGCGTAAGATGAATGCGGGTCATGCAAGTGATCGGCGCATTTCGCGTTTAACCCATCAAGAGATTACGCAGGCAGCGGTCATTACCTTATTGGTTTGGCGTGCGTGGTACTGGCTATTGCCCAAGCTAATGCCTCTTTCGGAGGCCTTATTATTGGATACTTTAACTACTTGTATTAGTATATCAGCTGTGATTCTGCAGGCGAAGCGAAAGCTCGATTGTTGGGTTTGGTGGTTTATAGCCAATAGTATTTTTGTGCCCTTATATATCTCAAGAGGCTATCATGCCACAGCAGGACTGTATTCTATTCTTTGGGTGCTGTCGATAGTTGGCTTTATCGCTTGGCGTTCAGAAATGAGGAATCAGGAGGCGGTGTAAAATTCAGCCTTTTCTGTCGTGTGACTTCTCACGACTCCTGCGCTCATCAGTTTTACAATGGTGCGCGAGGCTCTGCGATACGAGATATTTAATTTTTTACTCACTTGTTTTAAAGTCACCCGTTCGTTTGTATTTAACAAGGCTAATATGCCTTCTTCCACTTTGCCGTATTCTATTTCTATGGGCTTCGATGAGTTTTGCTGATGCATAAAATCAACCGTTGTTTTACTGGCGAGCAGGCATTTATCGTTTACCCTTACATACACCCACCATTTCTTATCGGAATCTTTATAATAATAGGGTTTTTCGTCGCCTCGTTCAATGATGCATTCGAGCACACATTTTCCTTCTGCTACCCATTCTTTAATGCTAAAAAGGGGTGAGGGCTTGCAATAAAAATTGATGGCATGCTGGAGGACGTGTTTATCCTCCTCTGGACTTACTCCTGAAATCGTTCCATTGTCGCGAACTCCAATAAGCAATGTACCTCCTTTGGTGTTGGCAAAACTTACAATGGACTTGGCAATTTTGGTATAATTATTTACGGTTTGCTTAAAATCTAAAGACACATCCTCGCCCCTTTTAATAAGAGATGATATGTGTTTTGGAATGTGCATATTTAACGTTTTGGCTTATAGGTAAGGCAAGCAATTCTTTCGGGATTAAATAAAGTAGCCGCATGGCTCATTAAGTCCTCGGCGGTAATTTTATTTATTTCTTCCATGGCTGCTTCAAATGAGAGGGCTTTTCCTTTTCTAAGGATGGCTTTACCTAAATGGAGCATTACATTGCTATAACTTTCTTCAGCAATAACAGCTTGACCCATTAATTGGTTTTTTGCCTTACTCAATTGGAGTTTCCCGAGGGGTTTCGTTGCAAGCTTATGCAATTCTTGGCGGGTGATGGCTTCGCATCGTTTTAGGTTTTCAGAATCACAGCCAATGTATATGGTAAATAAGCCGCAGTCCGTATACATCTGATAGCCACTTTCAGTATGATAGGCAAGGCCATGTTTTTCTCGAATGGCTAGATTTAATTTAGAATTCATGGCGGGGCCACCCAAGATATTATTTAGTAAAAGGGTAATCCATCGGTCCTTATCGGTATGGCCTGGAGCAATGCAACCCATTACCATATGCGCCTGATGTATAGGCATTTCCTTAACCACTCTAGAAACAATGGGTTGGGGCGAAACATCTGCATTTGTATTCTGATGCGCTCCCTTTGAAACGGATATTTTAGAGGCAAGATCTTGTGCTTTTTTTAGGCTAATGTTGCCTACAATAGCCAATACAGAGTTATTTGTATGATAAAATTTTTGATGAAAATTGCGCATTGATTCTTGCTCAATGGCGGAAACATCTGCTGGAGTTCCCAAAATATTATGGGCCAATGCATGTTGTCCAAAAAATTGCTCTTGAAATTCATCCATGATGCTTTCTTCTGGAGAGTCGAGATACATGTTAATTTCTTCGAGAATGACTTTTTTTTCTTTCTGTAATTCGGCTTTGGGAAAAGTAGAATGAAAAACAATGTCTGAAAGAAGGCCTAAGGCTCGGCTAAAAAATTTTTTATGCAATGAGGTATAAATAGCGGTATAATCTCTTGTGGTATACGCATTTAGTTCGCCACCTACATTTTCTAGGTAGGAGATGATTTGCCATGTTTTTCGCGTTTTGGTTCCTTTAAAAACCATATGTTCCAGGGCATGAGCCATCCCTTTGAAAGGCTCGTCGTTTCGGCTCCCTGCATTAATGATATATCCACAATGCACCAAGCGCGTGGCTTTTATTTGTTTGTGAACAAGAGTAATACCATTGGGTAAAACTACTTTTGTGTAGTCTGGACTTTTCAAAAGGGTTGCAAAGGTAATTCTATTCTTAGAACTCTGACTTTATCTATGGATGAGAGTAAATTTACTTGGGAGAGGAGTGTTTTTTATAATCTGTTGCACTGTTTATAAAGAATCTATGGTAAGCTAAATTATAGCTATATATAGATAATTAAAATGCCTTAATTTTGCTGCCTTACTAAAATGAGTCTAGAATTAAACGAACAGCAGGTGCTTAGACGCCAGAAATTAGATGAGTTACGCGAATTGGGTATTGATCCTTTTCCACCTCACTTATTTGATGTGTCCCATTACTCAAAGGATATAAAGGCAAACTTTGATTCAAAACCAGAGAATTATACGAAGGTTAAGTTGGCTGGACGTATGATGACTCAGCGGGTGATGGGAAAAGCAGCGTTTGCTGTTTTACAAGACTCTCATGGCAAAATACAAATTTATGTAAATAGAGATGAGGTTTGTCCTGGAGAGGATAAAACCATGTATAATAGAGTGTTTAAAAAACTCTTGGATATTGGAGATATTATTGGTGTTGAAGGCCATGTATTTACTACTCAGACCGGGGAAATAAGTGTGCATGTAACGAAACTAACAGTACTGTCAAAATGCATAAATCCGCTGCCTTTACCTAAGGAGAAAGATGGCGTGGTTTACGATGCATTTACCGATCCTGAGGCACGAGCAAGAATGCGCTACGTGGATTTAGTCGTAAATCCAGAAAATAAGGAAACCTTTATTAAGAGAAGTCGAGTTATTCAAAGCTTACGAAATACCTTTTTAGAAAAGGGATATTTAGAAGTAGAAACGCCTATTTTACAACCTGTTCACGGTGGAGCTGCGGCGCGTCCATTTAAAACGCATCACAATGCATTGGATATGGAGCTGTATCTGCGTATTGCCAATGAACTGTATCTTAAGAGATTAATTGTAGGTGGGTTTGATGGCGTTTTTGAATTCGCCAAAAATTTTAGAAATGAGGGCATTGATCGAACGCATAATCCGGAATTTACAGGTCTAGAGATATACGTGGCCTATACCGATTATAACTGGATGATGGATTTTACTGAAGAAATGCTCAGTAAATGCGCCATGGATGTGACGGGAGGTTATGATGTAAAAGTAGGAAAGAATGAGATCAGCTTTCAAGCTCCTTTTGCGCGTATGACGATGGCTGAGGCGATTGAAAAACACAGTGGCATTCAAATTGATGGAAAATCAGAAGAAGAGTTGGGTAAAATAGCCAAAGAAAAAGGATGTGAGATTACCAATGAAATGGGTAAAGGAAAGATTATTGATGAGCTGTTTGGCACATTTGCCGAGGGGCATATGATTCAACCTACTTTTATTACAGACTATCCTATAGAGATGAGTCCGTTAACCAAAAAGCATAGAGATAAAAAAGGATTGGTGGAACGTTTTGAATTATTCGTCAATGGAAAAGAAATTGCAAATGCGTATACTGAGTTGAATGATCCGATCGAGCAGAAGGAACGTTTTGAGGAGCAATTAAAACTTGCAGCGCGAGGGGATAAGGAAGCCATGGCTATGGATCATGACTTTGTTCGATCTTTAGAGTTTGCAATGCCACCAACTAGCGGATTGGGTTTAGGAATTGATCGGTTTACCATGATGCTTACCAATCAAGCAAGTATTCAGGAGGTGTTATTTTTCCCTCAAATGAGAAGAGAGAATTTTGAGTAATTAGATATTATTTCACTCAAACGATATAAAAAAAGGCCTTCATTTGAAGGCCTTTTTTATTGTTAATTTCTTGGCGGTCTTGGAGCCCTAGGTTTTCTCTTTGGAATTAGGAAGTAGGTATCTCCTTCAATGTACGACTCGGGTTTGAAGTTTCTAAATACGCCTCTACCTAACAAAGCATCTGCACCGTCCATTTTCTCGGGACTTAATACTTTAAATCGAGCACGTTTTACGATGTACCCATTAATGTCTAACTCATCAACGACAAAAGAGTTGCTTGGCAATTTAACTTTACCCACTCTAATTTTGTCTCCACCAGATACAAAACTTCCTTTATTAATCATTTTTTTAGAGTACCATTCTGCTGCAACCTCTTTGGTAACGGCGGTATATCTGCCTAATGGTTCAAATCTAAATTTCTGAGCATCTACTTTGTTGATCATACCACTAATGTATTGCTTACCACCACTTTTAAAAACTCTTGCTTTGGCAGCGTACGAAATATCAATAACGGGTTTTACTTCTTCTACTGCTTTCTTCGCAGAGTCCTCTACTACCTTAGCATTATTGGCATCTACATTTTGGGTGATTTTAGCTGTACTCTTAATGTCTTCTGTACTGAAAAGTACCGTTGTTCGTCTGTTTTGGCGGTGTTGGAATTCGTCGCAATTCACAAATAATTTTCCATCTTCCGTAATAATCTCACTTGGATCATAATCTTCATAATAGGTCTTTGTTACTAAGCCACCTTCACTGATTTCGACCATCTTACGGGTTTTCCCTACAATGTATGGGGTTAATCCGGCATTATTATCTGGTTCACAAGCACAATTATTTACAAGTTCCTTTTCTCCATATCCTTTCCAGGTAATTCGTGCAGAATCAATTTTCCACTTGCTTACAAGGTAGTCTACGGCATTTTTTGCTCGTCTTGTTGCTAAATCCTCGTTATGCGCCATGCTAGCTCTACAATCGGTATGTGAACCAAGTTCAGCATACAATTTTGGATACTTTAGCATGATGCTTTTTGCAAAATCATCCAATACTTTTTCAGCATCTGGACGGATAAAAGCTTTGTCCAAATCGTAATAGATAGGTAATGTAAGCAATTTTATAATGGGGTTTTCCATGCAGAAATTTCGCTGAAACGCACCGCATTCCATATCCAAGGTAGAGACCTTTTGATCATCTGCTGCAAAATAATATTCGTGTTTTGGATCCACCGGATTGGTAGGAGCACTTACTTCAATGCGGAAATTTTTATCTCCCTCTATAACAAGGTCGTATCTTCCTTTTGCATCAGCGGTAAGATTAATTACTGAGGTGTCTTTATCATTGGTAATTCGAATAATTGCATTCGGGATAGGTTCTGTTGTTTCACAATCTGTAATAACACCTTCTAGGGTAATAGAGCAAGGCTCAATATAGAATTTATAAATATCAAAATTATTTCGCTTGGCCCCTCTGTTACTCGAAAAGTATCCTGAGTTTGGATCATCTCGGTTGAAAGTAATGCCTAAATCATCGCCTCCAGAATTCATTGGAAGCTTTAGGTTTTGTAATTTCTTCCAAACCGTTACATCATCCGTTGGGTCTATTTTAAAAATATCTAAGCCACCTGCTCCTGGCCAACCGTCACTACTAAAATATAGTTTGTTGTCTCCCTTATTAAAAAAGGGATAGTATTCATTGCCCGCTGTATTAATATTGGGTCCTAGATTTACAGGATCACTCCAAGTCTTACCCCTTTTAGTATAATTAGATACCCAAAGGTCAAATCCTCCATATCCTCCTTCTCTATCACTACTGAAAAACATTTGTGAACCATCTGCGCTTAGCGTTGGGTGTCCATAAAAACTTGCAGAATCTTCGGTACAAAAACTTAATGGATCTTGAATTAACCAATCTTTACCTATTTTTTTCATAGCGTAAATCATACAGTTTTGTCCTTTACCGTCAAGCCCGTTGCATTGAGTCATGAACATATTACTAAAACGCGTATTAAATGCTAATGCACCGTCATTATACTTTGTACTGGCTTCTTTTAATAGCTGTGGCTTACTCCATCGCACCTTGCCTCGTTTGGTTGTTTTTTCCATAAACCAAATATCACTATAGGTGTTAAAGCTAATGGCGTCTATCTTTTTTGATACTCCGCCTGCTCTGTCAGAGGCCAAATAAAGCAATTTATCTCTTCGAGCTGCTATCATTGGAGCCCAATCATCTGAGGCTTTCGTATTGGCTTCTTTAAAATTTTCTACTTTATACCTACTGCTATCTGGATCCCAGGTAAGTTTCATTTCTAACCCTTTTCTGCGGTAAATGGCAAATGAATCTCCAGGGACTTCTTGTAAATAAGTCGTGTAGGCTTCAACTGCATCTTCATCTTTTTCTAAGCTTTTCAAGCAATCGGCTCGGTGCAAAAGTGCATCCGTATTCTTAGGGTCGTATTTTAGATACTTATCGAAGTATTTAGTAGCATTCTTATAATCGTTTGACATACGATAAGACTCTGCGGCTAATAAATAGGCTTTGTTTTTGGATTCTTTATCAATTTTACGGTCTTTGCTTACTTCTGTGGCCTCTTGGGCAGCAGTAGCATAATAACCCTTATCGTACTCTTCTTTCGCTTTATCAAGGGAGTAAGACTTACACGCACCAAGAAAAAGGACTGTAGAAAGCACACTTAGGTACAGGTAATGTAAAAATCTGTTTGAACTAGAATTGATCATAATGTAGTTGTATTACTAGGGTAAACGTTACAATCCTCAAAATAAGTGCTTTGGGGGCAAAGAAAAAAATATATTTTACGCTACGTTAAGAAGCAAAGTAAGGTCTTTTCACTAAAATAAATGGATCATTTTAATTCAACAATAAATAGAATGAACCGACATTTTTGCCGATGTAAATAGCTGAAACCTCAACTCAAAGGGATGCCAATAATTAAACTTAATGGTTAATTTTTAAGCGGTGCACTACCATCGAATTTCCATAGCTCACATTTACGAGGTACAGCCCATTGGGTATTTTGTGAATGTCTAAGGTGGTAGAAGTTCCAATGGAGGAATGTGAAAGTATTTTTTGTCCAAGAATGGAATAGAGTTCAATTTTTACTAATTGCTCCTGCTCAACACTAATGGTAACTTTCTTATTTGCGGGGTTAGGCAATATTTTGATAGAACCATTATCGGCTTTTAGGGCGCCTGCAATGCAAAACACAAAGCTGAGTAAGACGATTTTAACCTTCATGCCTTAAAATGTACAATATTCGTGCCAATTAGAGTATTTTGGCGGACTTTAGGAGCATTTCAATCTTTAATTTTTCGGAGGAGGGTAATTTAGCTACTTCTTTTTTAATTTGGTCTAAATTTCCAGAAAGCCCTTTTAGAGTAGATAGAGCGGGTCCAGCAAGGCGTCTGTTAAAACTGGTTAGCGCTTCAATAAGATTTGCAATAATTAGATCATCGGATAACTTTAAGGACTTTATAGCTTTAAAGGCATTGATCCGAGTTCTAAACTCATAGGATGGACCTGCAAAATCTGCTATTAAATTGCGGTTTATTTGGTTTTCGGGTTGGTTCCCAAGGGCATTGAGGGCGAGGTATTTAATCTTGATGTTGTGGGTATGACCATTGATATTTTTAACTGCATCCATTATGGCAAAGGTGTCCTTATAAGCACTTAAGGCAAGCTTATCCATAGCTGTTGCTATAATTGAATAGCTCGAGTCTTTGAGGAGTTTTAAGAAAATTCCATTGTTCTTTTCCTCTCCTGCCAAAGTATTTACAAGTGCTCTCCGCACTTCTACTTCTTTTGCTTCAGCCAGTTTTTTAGCCCAAGCATCATCCTTGGCTAATTGCTTTGCAATTTCGGCCTTTATTTGGTCAAAGGATTCAACTTTATATGCATTTTCTAGGGCTTCTTTTTTCATACGAAGCGTTACCTCTTTTAATCCAAGAACTGCATCATAGCGATCCATAACGAAAGCAGCATTTTTTAATTGGGCTAAGTGCTGATCTACCGTCTTTTTGAAGGAGACTTTCTTCAATAAAAAGCTTCCTTCATCAAATAAAGCAAATGAAACGGGGCCTTTATCGCCTTTATCAAAAGTGACTCTTTGCATGGCTTTATCGACTATAACGGTTCGCCTATCCACAGATCCATTGGCATAATAAACGGCTAAGTCTATGGGCATTCTAAACAAACCAACGGTTTCTCTTATTTCTTGGGTTTGTTCTATTTGCATTTGAACCTGTCTTTCATCTTCAATGAGCTCTACCTTATATGTAGGTTCTCCACCTCTGTATACCCATTGATCTAGGAACCAATCCATATTTAATCCCGTGGCATCTATCATGGCCCTTTGCAGGTCATGGGTTTCAACTCCTTTAAATGCATTGCGGTTTAAATAGAGATTTATTCCACGGTTAAAATTTGTGCGACCCATCACATGCTGCATCATGAAAAGTACGCTTGCTCCTTTAGGATAATGTCGGGCAGTTCCTCCCTCACTGTGGGCAACAGGCAAATCATCTTTAAGACCTGCTGCTAAGGCGCTATTCATTCTACCTCTAAAGTACCAATACATGTCACTTTTAGTACCAATTTCTGATTCAAAAATACCAGGATAGTAGGTGGCAAAACTTTCTTGAAGCCAGTGATCGCCATCGTTGCGAGCCGTAATTAAATCACCAAACCATTGGTGTGTAGCCTCATGGCAATTAACCATTACATAATTTCTATCGAGGTAGGCTCGTTCATCCACCCAAAAGAAATCGCCAAAAATAGTGGCACTGGTATTTTCCATAGCCCCATACATAAAATCTTGCACCATGGCTTGAGAATATTTCCCCCATGCATACTTATACCCTGTTTCTTTTTCTAAAAAATCAATAATTTCTTCGGTATACCTGCTAGATGGTTCTACCTTTTCTGGATGCTCAGGGTAGTACCAAAACTCGGTTTCTACGCCTCCTTTTGTTCTTCCCTTCTTCACTGCATATTTATCAATAGCTAACATTAAGAGATATCCCGAGTGTGGGTTGTTAATTTTGTAATGCCAGTGAGTTCGGTCAGTGTTACTGTTTTTTTCTATTAGCTTACCATTTGATAAAACACGATAGGAAGAATCAAATGTTACACGTACTTCAGTAATAAACTTATCGGCTCTATCATCTACCATCGGAATCCAATGTCGGTGATCAATCCCTTGGCCTTGAGTCCATATTTGCCTTCTAGTTTCATGAACCAAATCTTTCGATGGGGGCTGATTCCACCCAATGAAGTAGATGCCTTTTTTTGGCGTAGCTTCATAAGAAATGCGCAATTTGTGCAGGGTATTGTACATCTGTTCTAGTCTTGGGTAAAACACAACACCTCCTTTAACCTGTTTGTAATTCACGGATAATCCATCAATAAAAGCTTCTTCAATGGAAATATCTATTCCATCTAAAAAAATTGTGTCTACATCATTTTGCTTTGTGGTAAATGTATGCGTTACCTCTCCAATCACCTTTTTGTTCTCGGGTTCAAAACGAACATCTAGGAACATATGCGTTACATCAATATTTCTACTTCGCTGGTGTGAGCCTGCATCTTCATAGTAACTGTGAACCTTTTTTGTTTGTGCTTGGAGTGTTAAACCTGTGAGAATAAAAACGATAAATAAATAGCGCATAGGCTACGAAAATAGTACTTTGTTTTTGATACTGCCAAAGGGCTTTCTGATTCCACAGAATATCCCATTTAAAAGGGAGGAAATTCAATGAAGTGTACTCAAAAAAGAGGCAATTATGATTTAAAACGTATTTGATATGATGCTATTTAACACTTATCAACTAAAATCTACCTAAAAACTAAATAATTTAAACTATTTTTGAACTAAATCAGTGATTAGCAAAAAGGTACAACTCATACTTTTCTATATACTTGCTGTCTTTTTTTGTTCTAAAATAAAGGCTCAGGGGAACAAACTATCCATTCGGTCTACGAGTCCCAAAAATATTAGTATCTGTGGTTTTTCGGATACTTCTAGAATTACCGTCTATAACATAAGTCCCAGCGTTATAAATGGAAGTACGCTTAGGTTAAACTTGCCACCTGGAGTGAATTATGTTGCAGGTTCATTGGTTTCATCTACCGTTTCGGAGTCCAACATTACAAATCCAAATCGCCCTATTTTCAAATCGGGAAAGTTATTGTTAGCACAATCCTACACCCTTCGTGTGTCCCTCAAGGCTGATTGTGAGTTAATGTACAAATTGGGAGGTTCATTTCAACCACAAATTGATGTAAGAGTGGATTATGCAGGTAACTTTGATTTGGGTAGTTCATTGCCCTTTGCTCCAAATGTGCCGTCTCCAGTTTTAAGTTCCATTACCAATAGAAGTTATACCGGAGATGTGGGCAGCTCCTTTGTGAGAAAGTACACCATCAAAAACTTTGGGAAAGGCCCCATTGAGGAATTTTATTTCTATCGCATAAATGGAAAGGATTTAAAGACCACCGTTCAAAAGGAGTTTGTTTCAAGGATGGTTGGAGATACTCTTAAAACCAAAATAACCAAAGCCCAGATAAGTCAAATAGGCAATAAGGATTCCTTCTTTGATAGAAATGAGTCCATTGAGTTCTCCGATACCATTATTATTCAGGGATGTAGATCCTTGGGGACTAATTTCCTCATGATGTGGGGCTGCAATAATCAATTGTGCCAAATTATAAAAAACAATGGATCGGTAAATATTAGTACCAAGGCGCCCAATATTAAATCTTGGGCTAAGTCTAGTTCAAGTACTTGCCAGAATAATACGATAGCAAATGCACAGGAGCTTGTGATTACCAATACAGGTCAGTTAGCCGCTATAAATGGTGAAGTTTATATTTATCAATCGTACGGAAATACAGCGAGCTTTTATAAGTACTTGTACAGTAGGATTGATACTAGCAGTATTTTCATTCGTAAATCAAGGTATGGAAAACAGCAGCGAATTTATCCTTCCTCAGTCGAAAATAACCAAACGTATTCTTGCTTAGGAAAGGACCCCATTGGGAGTTTTTTACTCAATTTTGGGGACTTAGAACCTGGGGATAGCCTCATAATAAATTGGGATTTGTATAAATGTACTCCAACGAATTGCGGTTCCTCATTTTATAACCAAGGCTGGTCTTACAGAGTAAATTATTCTGATGCTTGTGGGGATAGGCAGAGCACCTATCAACGTTCAGGTAAATCAGGTGCCTTATCTAGAGCTTCATTAAGCATTGATGCCCCCACGGATATTGCCAGTGGAATAACTGAAAAAATAACTTATACGTTTAATTCAACCAATTTCCTACCAATGGATACTTCGGCAAAAATATATATTGACTTAATTCTTCCAAAGACCCTGAGCCATAGTTTAAGTACCAAGGATTTTTATATTAGCAATTATAGATTAACCAATTCTTGGTATCCGGATAGTGTTCAGAAACACGGCGATACCATTCGCGGGTATTTTGGTAACCGTGTTAAAATGAATATTACAAATGGGGAGCTTTACATTAAAGTGACGGGTAATTGCAACAACTCAAAAAAGAATGAAAATTTGCCGGTTACTCTCCAAGTAAAATATAATACGAATGCCAATTGCAACCCCAATGTTTGGATTAATATGGCTTGCAATACGGCGAATATTAAGGTTCATTGTGACTTTAGTTGTTCTGGTGGAATGCAATTCAAAAATTTTGATGTTAAGCGAATCAATTTTGGCCTTCCAGACAATGATAATGATGGATTGGCAGATAAAACGGGCTCTTTAGATACGAGTAAACTGCGCACGGAGCGGGCCATGTACGGAGATACTATTTTAGCCAGTTTTTACGGAAGACCTAAGAGCGCGGGTGGATTAAATAGAGCCTGGAGTAATGGCTTTGCTCAAAGTATCGTTTCTTATGGTAAGTACTTGGAGGTAATAGATGCCGAGCTTGTTGTAATTAAAGGGTCAACCTTCCAAAGTTCTGGATGTACGTCCGTCAAACATAAAAAGACAGTTTTAGGGAATAATGCCACCTTTGATTTCGACTTTTCCGTTGATTCTATTTACCGCGGGGGTTGTTTAAGTTCTACTTATAGATATTCTAAAAATGATAGCCTCATATTAAAAGTGCGCTATCGCATTGCGGAAAATGTACGTGGAAATACGGTGAATATACTATTTAAAAATAGATATTATTTATCTAATTATGCGAGTCCAACCTTAGCTCAATCCTATCAATGTGATACGTTTAATGGGCGGCTAACGTATTTGGGCTATTACTTTACCAATTATGGGCGAGATAATAGACTTTACGGCACTTGTGGGGCTTTAGCTGTCAATCAAAGTTTTTATTTAGGAATCGGAAAATGTTGCAGCAATTATTCTGGAAATGATGCTTTTCCATACGAGTATAGGAACTGGTCCACTATGGATAAATTGAGGGTTCATTTGCCTAAGGGAATGGGTTTCTTAAGTGCCAATTTTTATCAATTAAGAACCACTGGTAGGGGTTCATCTGTGCGGGAAAATGTGTTAAATATAAAACCCCTTGCTGGTTATAATAACCCCATTGTTTTTGACTTAAAAAAGCTGTACAAGGCGAATGGAGGTACTGTAAATGCTGGGGATGACGGCTTTAACGGTTATGTTTCCTTCCGTTTGCAACCGCTATGTGATTTTCCTCCGGACGATCCTCAAATCATAGATTATGACTATGTTTTTGAGAAGCATAATGCTCTTGGAAGTGGTTTTGATACGTTGTTTTCTAAGACGATAGGAACCAGTGATAGGGTTACGTTAGATAAGCCAAAAATCGGGATGATTCCAGATATTCAAACGGTCTATGCCAATACAGATACGGCGGAGTGGGAATTGCGTTATTCTAATTCTAGTACTTCATTTCAGGTGTATAACGTTTGGCTGTCTCAAAAAAAGAATAATAATATTAAGATTGTTGAAATATGGGATGTGGAGAATGATACTCTCGTAAAACCAACCAACGATATTTTTAGAGCGGGGCCATTGGGAGCTGGAAAAGTGAGAAGGTTCAAAATTAGAGCTACATATAATAATTGTTCACCGGATAGTTTAATTATCTATGGTGCTTGGGCTTGTGACGGATATCCGATTAATTTTTCTTCGTATGACTGCACTCCCGAAAAAATGACCTTGTTTCTTGAGCCTAAAAATACCAGGCTTCAATTGACGCTTGAAGATAGTGCAGCACTCCTTAATCTTTGTTCTGAAAATAAAATGGAGGTTTTATTGGAGAATATTCAAGATGTTAATTCCTATTCAAATAAACTTCAACTTGTATTACCTATTGGCATGAAAATAGTGCCTGGGACAATTCAAGTGGAATATCCAACAGGTAAAGCAATGGTCTCCCTTCCTATGCCAGATTTAATCACTGGAACAACGGTGCAATGGGATTTGGATAAATTATTACCTGGTTTTTCTGGAGGGTTTAGTGGTACAGTCGATACTTCTAAGAACAAAGTGAGGGTTGTTTTTAAAACCACCACGAATTGCGATTATGCTTCGGGGAGTTATATGATTGCAAAAGCGGAAGCAAATATTAATTGCGGAGACCCTGTTTTGGTTATCCCGGCTTATAGCAGACCCCTAGATATTATAGGAATTACAAGGCCATATTATACGCTAGCAGAGATCAAGTCTGATTCTATTTTGCCTTGTACTAAACCGTTCGATGTGTCCATTAAGTCTATTATTTTGGGTCCTGATAAAACAGCGATTAAGGATCGGATAGAAATACTTATGCCAGAGGGAATGTCTTGGGATTCTTCTTATTTTTCTAAAATTAGAAATGCTCCTTTTAAAGACTCTTTTGTTATTTCTGATATAAATGGGGCGACTTTGGTGAGCTGGTTACTGCCGTCTAATATTAAGCCTGGAGATAGTATTGAATTTAAGACGCGATTTAATGCCAAATCAGAGAATTTCTTTTGTGGAGTGACGGATTTATCTGTGAGAACAGTGGTGGTTCAATCGGCCTTATGTGTTGAAACCAATAAATATTGTGATATAAAAGTGGTTACAGGCGGGGAGTTAATTAACCCTGTTGTAGATAAGGCTAGCCTTAAATTATCTCCATTAAATTCGACTTCTTATATGCTCAGAGGAGATTCGGAAAAGGTTGATTTGTCCTATGTTGTGAGAAATGATGGCCAAGATATTAGTTCGAGCCAGGCCATCATTATAAACTACTATTTTGATAAGAATGCCAATGGTAAATGGGATGTTTCGGATAAGTTTTTGAGTTCAGATACAGTGAATAAAACACTAAAAAAGAACGAGCAGGTGAGCGTATCCAAATCTATGGATATTGTTGCTGGGGAATCTTGTGCGATTATAGCAATAATAGATTCTTCGGCATGTAGTTGCTTATATGGGCAAATGATATTTCCAGCGCCTCGCTTAATTAATGCAGGTCGGGATACGGCCATATGTTCGGGTTCACTGCTTTTAGTTGGGGGTGTTAATAATTATAGATTTAGATATTCATGGAATAACGGCTCAATACTGAATGATCCTTCCAAAGCAAGAACCTTATTTATTGCTAATAATCAATCGGGTAAACCAGAACAATACGACCTTGTGCTCAGTACTGATAGAGGCAACTGTTTTAGTAAGGATACCGTGAAAGTTGTGGTAAACCCATTACCGCAAATTTCGATGAATTTTAAAGATACCCAAATTTGTACGGGTGCTTGGTTGAATCTCGCGCCAAAAATAAACAGTGGTGTTTTGCCCTTTATATATTCTTGGAAAAGTTCATTCCCTCTGAAGGATAGTTCAAAGGCAAGCCTCTATGTAAAACCAGATTCTCATACGTTCTATCATTTATATTTAAAAGATAAAAATGGTTGTTCAGACTTAGATTCTACGAACGTGCAAGTCTTTAAAAAGCCTATTGCCGAGTTTAATTTTCCTATTACTTGTTCAAATAAGGAGTTGGTTGTGAGCAATTCGAGTTTTAGAGGAACATCTAATTGGAGTAAGGTTATTTGGAGTACTTCGACTTGGGATACTGTGAACATAGATACAACAGCCATTCCTATGAGTGGGTTGACAGAGGCCGTTGAATTAATAGTTGTTAATGATGCAAATTGTGCAGATACCATCAAAAAGCAAGTGAATAAAAAAGCGTTACCAAGGGCTTTATTTACTGCAGCTAATCATTGCTTAAATGCTACATTTGAACTAAAGAATAGCTCGGTTTCCGATAGTGGAGGCATTATTGAGTATTATTGGCAATTTGATGATGGTTCATCATCAGGTGATCGCTTGCCAAGCCATGTTTTCAAAACAGCAGATTCTTTTAATGTATCGCTGAGAGTCAAGTCTGAATTTGATTGCACAGACTCTATTGCACAAGCAGTGGTTGTTCATCCCATACCTCAAGTAGACTTTGCAGCCAATGCTCCTTGCGAGGGACAAGTTTTAAAAATAGTAAATAAATCAACGCTTACTAAGGGATTTGTTGACTTGGTTAATTGGTCCAGTAAGTACGGGAAAGGAACAGCAGATTCGCTAGAATTAATGCTTAATACCTTTGATTCATTCCAAGTAAAACTCATTGTTTCGAGTAATTTTTCTTGCATGGATTCGGTGGAAAAACAGGTACGTGTTTTTGATAAACCAAAGGCAAATTTTAGTGTTGTTGATGTATGCGATGGTGTTTCTCTAAATCTAATAGATTCTTGTGAAATACTGGATGGAACGATCGTTCGTTACCAATGGAAATTTGGAGATGGGACCAATTCTGGGATGATTAACCCAACCCATACCTATGGCGCTGAGGGTATTTATTTTGTTGAGCAGAAAGTGATTTCTAATTTTGGTTGTCAAGATTCTGTTAGTATACCAGTGGAAGTATTCCCTTTATTGCAATCTGACATATCTGTGGATGATCATTGTTTTGGTTTTAACCAAAGGTTCAGTTCAACCACGACGGGGACTGGTATTTTAGATCAGTTGCATTGGAAATTGGGAAATTCAGACTCTCAATCCTTAGCTTCTTTTAACTATAAGTATTCGAATACTGGGAAGTACACTATTGAACTAGAAACAAAAACTACGGATGGCTGTATTACGAAAAAATCTAGGGAATTGGAGGTATTCCCATTGCCTAATTTCAAGTCCATTTTTAGCAAGAATCCTTGTTCAGATGAAAAGGTAAGCTTTGAAACTACAGTGGATATTAACACGGGAACAGTAGCATCAGTAGATTGGATTTTTAAAGATAACACTTCCTTAAGTGGATTTGCTGTTACTAGAGATTTTTCTCTACCTACAAAAGATTCGGTGAGTGTCATTGCGAAGAGTAATAGGGGTTGTATAGATTCAACTTCAGTGGTTTTTCAAAGTTTTGAAAAGGTTGTTCCGCTTTTTTCTGTAGGTGAAGTTTGTTTAGACGAAAGCAGTTTATTCGAAGATTTGTCTACTTCCTATTTGCCCATTCGTGATTACTTTTGGGATTTTGGCGATGGAGAAAAGGACTTTGGCAAGACTATAACACATAAATATGCCTCCAGTGGAACGTTTAACTGTACGCATCGTATTATAACTATACCTGGCTGTGAATATGAAATAATTAATCCAGCTATTGTGCATCCAAAACCTATTCCGAGTTTTGGATTGGACCCAAAAAGGTCTATCATTACCGATGCTTACATTTCAGTTTCTGATCTAAGCACAGGAGCAGACTCGGTGTGGTATCGATATGAACAATCCATACTAAATAGCAACAGAAATTTTATACATCGATTTCCGGATAGTGGATTTTATCGCATTCACCAATATGTACTAAATAGGTTTGGCTGTATGGATTCAACCTCTGATGAGGTGTACATTGATTTTTTATATACGCTCTTTGTTCCAAATGCTTTTTCACCAAATGATATTCCGCCTAATAATATATTTAAGCCGGAGGGCTTAGGACATATTAATTATGAACTTATTATATATGATCGTTGGGGAGGAACCATTTATAAAGAAGCTAACGGAGCTTGGGATGGTTCTAGTGAGGGCAAGGTTGTGCCTGATGGAGTTTATCCATATTTGATTATACTTAAGGATTACAAAGATAAAAACCACTATCACAAGGGGATTATTCACCTCTTGAGATAAAAACAAGAGGGTTTCATTGCTCAGAATGGGAGTTTAAGCTAAAATTCGCTGGGCTACCACTTCGCTAGCTTTAGTGTTGCCAATAGTTTTGTTCAGTTCTACATAGTCTGATTGTATTTGAACTAAGCCTTCGGTACTCATGATTCGTTGCAACTCAGTATTAATAGCTAGTGCATTGCAATCTTCTTGTACCAATTCTTTTACTGCTGGCTTGTCTAGAATAAGGTTAACTAAGCTAATGTATTTGACCTTTACCACTTGTTTGCCAATCCAGTAGGTAAGCGGAGAAAGTTTATAGCAGACCATTTGAGGGACTCTTAAAAGAGCTGTTTCTAGTGTTGCGGTTCCACTGGTTACAATGGCAGCATTAGATGCAGAAAGAATATTATAAGTATTATCTTTAAGGGCAATAACATTGCTCGTTTGAAATTTCTTAAAATAACCAAGTTCAAAATTTGGAGCCACGGCTATTACAAATATCCAATCAGGATGTAAGGCGGCTACTTCGAGCATGGGAGGAAGCATTTTTTCAACTTCAGGCTTGCGACTTCCGGGCAATAAAGCTATTATACTTTTGTTTTTGGGTATCTCTTTAGGAATACTTGGGGTATTTTGTTTCAGGGCATCCATAACCGGGTTGCCTACATATTCCACATCTAGGCCATGCTGTTTAAAAAAAGCAGACTCAAAAGGCAGTATAGAATAAAGTTTGTCTACTGTTTTTTCTAATTTTTTTATCCGTTTAGTGTTCCAAGCCCAAACTTTAGGAGCAATGTAATAATGCACTGGAATCCCGTGTTTTTTGGCAAACTTTGCCATGCGCATATTAAAGCCTGGATTGTCAATAAGAATCAGTTTCTCAGGTCTGCAGTCTAAAATGTCTTGTTGTAATTCTTTTAATGCTTTTTTTATGGTACTCAGATTTTTTATGACCTCAGTAAACCCCATAAATGCTCTATTTTTATAATGCTGCACTATGGTCCCTCCCACACTTTTCATGAGGTCTCCACCACAAAATCGGAGTTCTAAATTTGGCTTTATATCGAGCATGGCTTTCATAAGATTACTCCCATGTAAATCACCACTGGCTTCACCTGCAATTAGATATATCATCAGCTAACTTCTGCGTAAAAAATCCAAATAACCAAGATAAAACTACCAATAATAAACCCTCTTAACGATGAAAGGTCTTTCATTTTTTTAGAGAGTAAAAAGAAAATTCCAATATTGGCAGCAAGTCCCAATTGCATGAAAAGCATCATGCGATCATTCATTATTTTTAACCCATAATTATAATTTGAAAACCCACCCCCTTGTGCCACATAGATGGCTGCAGATAGGATGTATGGAAGAAGTAGACTTCCTATAAAACCGGCAAATACATAGAACCAGTTTATTTTTTGTCTAGGTTGAGATTCCATTGTTTTACGGTTTCTATTTGTTGGTGTGCTGTTAAGTCAAACATGGTTGGAACCACACTAATATATCCATTATTTAAAGCCCATTCATCCGAATCCTCTTTGTGATCCCTGTCAACAAATTGGCCAGTCATCCAAAAGTACTCTCTTCCAAAGGGATCGTGCCTCCTATCAAAATCCTCTTTCCAACGTCCTTTGGCTTGGCGGCAAACTTTTACTCCTTTAATCTCTCCAGGAGGAATATTTACATTGAGTAAATTGCCATAGGGGAGCTTTTTATCTAAGGCTTCACGAGCCAGTCTTTCTATATATGGTTTGCAGTGGTCAAAGTTAGCATCCCAGCGAAAATCACATAGCGAAAATCCAATGGCAGGCATGCCATCGATACTTGCTTCTACGGCTGCACTCATGGTGCCTGAATACAGAACATTAATGCTGGCATTAGAACCGTGATTAATTCCTGAAACCATTAGGTCAGGCTGTCGAGACAATAATTTATCTATAGCAATTTTAACACAATCTACTGGTGTCCCTGTGCATTGGTAAGCGGTAACCCCCTTAAAAGAGTTTACCTTGGTTAAACGAATGGGATCTTCAATAGTAATGGAGTGCCCTTGGGCACTTTGAGGTCCATCTGGAGCTACCACAATAACTTCCCCAATCTTGAGCATGATTTCTACTAAAACAGCAATGCCTGGAGAGTTTATGCTATCATCGTTACTGATAAGAATTAAGGGTTTTTCTTCCATTGAATGCTCAAATTTACACTAATTTTGAGAGCTATGGTGTTTTCTTGCTCTGAATTTTTACCATTTCCAGAAGTTTAGATTCCTCACCCTCTTTTCCATTTATTTGAATGTAATCCCCAAGGCCAATCTCGGCTAATTTATTCAAGAACAGGATTCCCCTCTCGTTAGGATTGAGGCCTATAGTACTTAAATGGATTCCTTCTTCTGTTTTCAGTTGGATCAATTCAAGCATTTCTTTGCGACTCATGCTTCCTCCAGTGAAGGTCCCATCTGTGGCAATGATGATTTGGTTATTGCCTTCTAACACAAAGTGTTCAGAGGCCATTTTGTATGCCATTTGAAGTGCAGCTCCCCCATTGGTTGCCCCTCCAATTTTAATAGTTGTAAGGATAGATCTTAGGCTGTCTTTATTGGTGACATATCCGGGAGCATGGATGACATTAGCGGTACTTGCTAAACTGATCATTCCCACCTGATCCTTCCTTCTCAGTGCTTCAATCAGTTGGTTCACAGATGAATTTAAATAATTCACCTTGTTATTGTATTTCATACTGGTACTAATGTCAGCAACCAAAATGATGTTGTTAAAATTATAGATATTTGGATCCAATTCTATTTGATTAGAATGGTCGTTTTCTACCATGCTTGTATCAATTAAATTTGGTTCTTCAACCACTACAATGTCTGGGCGATCACTCTCTGAGGATTCCGATTTTTTTTTATCTTTAAAAGAGCTGTCCTTTTTTTCGGTAACAAAAACGTCCCTGGGCTCATATATCTCCAAGGTTTTTTTAACCAGATACACAATAAATTTCCGTTGATAGGAGTTTAGATTGACGCGTGCTTCATACTGCTCATAATTGCTGTGAGAGGCGGTTATTCTATATTGTCCTGAGGTTAAGACTACCTCGTATCCTTTGCCATTTCCGTAAGTCGCAATCTTCCTTCCCGACAAGCTCTCGATATTTATCTGATCTGCTTGAATTATTTTATCTGTATCAAAATCTCTGACTTCAATGTTTATTTTACCTAAATTTTGGCTTGGACCGTTGTTTACAGTTGGGCAAATTAACAGGGCTTCAGGATCAAAATCTTTGATGTATCCATTTATTTTGAATAGAATGGGATTTCCGCTTAAACTGTGGTATACGGGAATTGTTTTTTTAAAGGTGCCTTTTTTCTCGGAGTAATAGATAATGCTAATATGCCCCTCTTCCCCGGGTTTTAATTTGGGTTGACTAAACCAAACTTTATATTTTTGATTGTAAAAAATGGGTAAGAAGCTCAGGTCTTTATCGGATTGATTGATTATTTTTACTGTGAAGGCTTCATTATTCCAAAAATTAATAGTGCCATAATCTTTAATTCTTTGTTCCACCCAAATTTCTTGGGCGTTTACCGTCCATTGAACGAAAATGATGAAACTGAAAACTAAAAATCTCAAACTACTTTTTATTTCTATCCCAATTGTGTGCCAAACGTATAAATTCGTCTACAGATACTTGTTCGGCTCTTTTAGGGCCATACTCTGTAGGCAGCTCAAAGCACATCCCTCGGAGCGATTTTAGTGCATTATTTAAGGTTTTTCGTCGCTGACTAAATGCAGCTTTTACCAAGGTCCTAAGGGTCTTATACTCGCATCCAAGATCTCCAGTTTTTCGTATACATATCATTACACCACTCTGAACTTTTGGAGGAGGGTTAAACTCATCTTTATCCACTGTAAACAAGTATTTGCAGTCATAATAGGCTTGCAGAAGAACACTGGTTACTCCATAGGTTCTGCTTCCGTGAGCGGCGCAAAATCGCTCAGCGACTTCTTTCTGGAACATTCCACCAAAATGACTAATTACTCCATTGGATTCAATGGCTCTAAATGCTATTTCAGTAGATATATTATAAGGGTAATTTCCAACAAGTCCAATGGACTTTCCCTCGGCAATGGTATTTAAATTGGCTTGAAGAAAATCTTGCTCCCTTAAGTTTAAGCCCAAAGCCCACTCTTGTTGAATGAGATATTTAATGGATTGCCCATCGACCTCATAACATAGTAAACGGTCGGACCAGTTATCGAAAAGAAATTTAGTAAGAACACCTGTCCCTGGGCCAATCTCAATAAGCACATCACAATCTGAAGGCTTAATAATAGAGGCAATTTCTTCGGCAATTTGAGGGTTTACTAAAAAATGTTGACCGAGGTGTTTTTTAGGCTTTACGTACATGTTTACTTCCAATAAGTGGTGAAATATTTGGTAACTGTCTGGGTGAGTGCTCCCAAATTATAGTTGTCACTTGCTTTCGCCGCATCCACAGTTTCTCCATTTTTGCGTAGAATTAGAATACCCTCTTTATCATCTTTGTAGGCATTATTTGCAAGTTCACCCGAATGAATAAAGTAAGAAGCCTCTTCAATATTTCTCAAGCCAAATCTATTCATGGCCTTTATTTTCTCTTCTTTTAAGGCCCTATTTGAGACGGGTTCTGTATTAATCTTGATTTTCGGCAAATTCCTGTCAAGCAGATGTTTGCAAAGGGTAGAAAGGATTCTATCCTCGCTTCTTGTCCATGATTTGACGGCGTTTAAGATATCAGAATCATCGAGTAGGGTGTACGTGCTCACCGCTTCGTCGTCAAAATTGGCTTCATTTATATCCGTTCCTAAAAAATGAACCAGAGGATGATACGATCCTAAGGCTTTTCCGCTACTTGCTATATCTCTGGCTCGTTTGAGAATACTAATGAGTAATTGATCGGCTGCCGTTACTGTCTTATGCATATATACCTGCCAGTACATGAGTCGGCGAGCAACCAGAAATTTTTCTACGCTATAGATTCCTTTTTCTTCAACCACCAATTGGCCTTGGTGAACATGAAGCATATTTATTAAACGTTCTGCGCCAACTACACCCTCACTTACCCCTGTAAAAAAGCTATCGCGCAACAAGTAGTCCAAACGATCCATGTCTAATTGGCTGCTTATTAATTGGCTCAAAAATGGTTTTTGAGAATAGCGAAAATTAAATATATCAATGGCTAAGTCTAATTTCCCATCAAATTCCTCATTGAGTTTTTGCATAAGTATATCGGAGATTTTCTCATGATTTACTCCCTGTACAATGGAATGTTCTAAGGTGTGGGAGTAGGGGCCATGCCCTATGTCATGCAGGAGAATTCCTAAGTAAGTTGCCTCGGCCTCTTCATCACTAATAGCAATGTTCTTGGCTCGCAATGAATGGATGCATTGAATCATTAAATTCATCGCTCCCAAGGCATGTTGAAAACGGGTATGAACAGCTCCTGGGTAGACCAGTTCGCTCATTCCAAGCTGACGTATTCTTCGTAAACGTTGAAAAAAAGGATGTTCAATTACATCGAATACAGTGGCTGTAGGTATGGTTAAAAAACCATAAAGCGGATCATTAATGATTTTATTTTTGTTGAACATTCAGCTGCAACAAAGATACCGTTTATATCGGTTCAATGCTTATTCCATTAGTAGGTAGTTTAAACCTGTACTTTCCTGTTTTTATATTGATTTACACCTGCTGCTATGAGTGAAAATATGAATCCTGGAATCACGGGTTCTACCATTGTAAACATGAAGCAAAAAAGGGGATTCGCATATACGTCATCCATGAACTTTTTCTGTTTGGCGATATCTTCCAATGGGGTTCCTTGGGCTTTCAAGCCTTTCATATATTGCTCTCCCATTTCTTTGGCTGCGTCTGGACTTATTAAAAAAATATATAATGTCCATACCAGGCTGTAAATGGCGCATGCGATAAGGGTGATTTGCAAACCAATAAAAAATGCTCTTCCAAAACTTAAGGACTTAATGGCATGGGCTTTTTGAATAGCAGGGATAAAAAGTAAAAAGGCTATAGCCATTCCTGTATAACCAATGATTTGGCCCAATTGAAGATCAGGGTTTTCTTTATTCATAAGTACAATACCAAGTATAAGAACAAGGCTAATAATGGCTCCACTAAGGAGTCCATACTTCAAAATAATATTTTTCATAGGAACAAATAAAGGGCAGTCGATCGATATAATCAATTGGATATAAAGGTTTTGAAATTTACTTGTAGGCTATTGAAAAAGGAGATGCCTTTATTCGCTTTCTAGTTTTGAATGATAGAAATGTGTATTAAGTAAAAATAGAACATCAAGGAGTACTTTACTACACTTATCTACACCTCGGGGAATAATATGCGCCCCCAAAGAGAAATTTACTTGTATCATTGCATTATGAAGTGGCTGTGTTTCATTTTAGTGGTTTGTGTGTCCTGTGCCAAGGGCCCCGATTTCATTAAGACTGCAGGTGAAACACATACGGAAGTTCGTGCTCTAACTGAGTTTACTTCTTTAGAGGTATTCAAAAATTTGAAGGTTTATCTCAAACAAGGAATCACTAATGAAGTGCGTATTACATATGGAAAAAATCTCCTTCCGAAAATTAAAACAGAGGTGAATAATGGGGTTTTACGTTTGGATGATAAAAACACATTTAATTGGGTGAGAGACCTAAAAAAATATGCCATATGCACCCTAACCGTAAAAAGCATTCAAAACCTATTGATTGAGGGCTCCGCTAAAATCTCCTGCTTAGATTCAATAAAAGGGGATAGGCTATCTGTAATTCACAATAGCAATCAGGATCAAGAATTGCTATTGAATATGGGAATAGTTAGTGGATCTTGTGATAACTCTGGAGCTATAAAAATGGATGGGAAGGCCAGTATTTTAGCTTGGACTGTAAGTAAAGGCTCCTTTTTAGATGCTCGCTCCTTGGATAATGAGGATACCTATATTTTTCATTACACCAAAAATGATTGCTATGTAAGACCAAAACAGGTTTTGGAAGCAACGATTGGCAATAGTGGAAATGTAATAAGTGGCTTAAACCCGAGCCGAATAATCAAACGATCGGGTGGTGGGTCAGGGAAAATAAAGATTTAAAAATGTATGTAACGTATCTACTTATCGGTATTAACGCGGTTGTTTATTTACTAATTATGACGCAAAATTTGGATGTAAACAAGTTTATCTACAATCAGCAAGAAATAAAGTATAATAAGGAGTGGTATCGCATGATTACCTCGGGGTTTATGCATATGGCCATATTTCATATTGCCTTTAACATGTATGCTCTATACAGTTTTGGATTGTACTTAGAGCAGAGTTTTCAGTATTATTTTGGGCCAGATTTGGGAAGGATTATTTACCTTTTAGTCTACATCCTAAGTATTTTAGGAGGGAGTGTGTATTGCTATTTTGCCAAATCAAGAGAGGCTAATTATTTGGCCCTTGGAGCGTCAGGCGGTGTTTTTGGCATTGTGTATATCGCAGTTTTAATGTCTCCCGAAATAGGGATTGGATTGTTTCTAATTCCTGTCCCCATTGCCGGCTGGATTTTAGGTATCATAATTACATTAGGTAGCATTATTCTCAGCCTCTTGCCCAGGGCAGGGAACGTGTCGCACGAGGGTCATTTAGGCGGTGCTTTATCTGGAGTGCTCATCATGTTTATCCTCTTTAGCCTCTTGGGAGCACAGTTTGCTCAAAAGTCCTTGTACTTTATGTATTTCGGTGTACTTCCAGCAGCCATTTATTTAATTGCTCAGGTGGCTGTTCCCGCTAAGGTCGATGATTTAAGAAATTGGTTTCAAGAGAAATTACCTAAGGGTGACGACTGATTCTCGTTAAAAGTAAAAGTTGATTTTTCGAGAAAGGGCCAAATGCGGTACGCTCTTCTCATACTTCGCATTTTAAACGCTTTTTAAAAGTGCCCAGTACTGGATTCGAACCAGCACGCCGTGAAGCACCACCCCCTCAAGATGGCGAGTCTACCAATTTCTCCAACTGGGCAATTATGAGGCAAAGATATAAAAATTTTAAGGCGCGTTGCGCTTTTATATGTTCAATTTCTATTTTTAATAAATGAATTTTGAAATAAAGTTCCTCTAAGGATTTTTTTAGCCATTAAATAGATTTTTCAATAGATTATTTAAAACTTGGAGCAACAATTAGATCCTTGGTTCCATGACTGTAATCGTAAAATCCTCTTCCACTTTTAGCGCCCAGGTCACCGCTCGTTACCATATTTACCAATAAGGGACTCGGTGCATATTTTGGGTTTCCTAAACCCTCATGCAACACTTCAAGAATGGCTTTACAAACATCCAAGCCAATGAAATCAGCCAATTGCAATGGTCCCATTGGGTGAGCCATCCCTAATTTCATAATAGTGTCAATTTCTTCTACTCCAGCAACGCCCTCGTGCAAACTAATAATGGCTTCATTAATCATAGGCATTAAAATTCTATTGGCAATAAATCCGGGATAATCCGCTGTTAAGGCAGGGACCTTACCAAGGTCTTTACTCAAGGAAATGATGGTTTCCGTAATCGTCTGATCCGTTTTAAAACCTGTAATTACCTCGACCAGCTTCATAATAGGTACGGGGTTCATAAAGTGCATCCCAATTACCCTTTCAGGCCGTTGTGTAACCGCCGCAATTTTGGTAATAGATATGCTAGAAGTATTACTCGCTAGTATACAATTTGCTGGAGCAGCGGCATCTATATCTTTAAATATCTTTAGTTTTAGATCCGTATTTTCGGTAGCAGCTTCAACCACTAGGTCGGCTTTAGAAACACCCTCTTTTAAGTCTGTATTTGTTATAATATTTGCAAGAGTAGATGTCTTGGTGGACTCATCAATGCGTTCTTTTGCAAGCAAGCGATCCAAGTTTTTTGTAATGGTGATCAAAGCCTTATCCAAAGCCTCTTGGCGTATGTCAATTAAAGTTACTTGATATCCTTTTTGGGCAAAAACGTGGGCAATTCCATTTCCCATGGTTCCCCCGCCAATAACACTTACGTTTCTCATTGTCATGGCACGAAATTAGCCTTTTTATTTTGATGTATTTTAGAATATGAGATTAAAAAATCTAAATTATCTCAACCTATTCACCAATAAATAAGGTTCTTTTTTGGAGCCATAAGCAAAAATGGTTTTTTCATTTACTTGCAATGGAGTTTCCCTAAAAAAGAGCAATTCGAAATCGGCACTGTCTTTTAAATTCAGACTTATTCGTTCTCTTTCGTTGGGAGGCAACATATCTATAGAGTTCTCTACTGCCCTATCAAAGCAATAGAGTGAAATGGTTTTTTCTTTATTCAGAAGATCTTGCATGGCACGTTTAGCGCTCAAGGTCCAATAATCCAGTTCAAAACTATAGGGCTTCCAAAAGCTTTTGATGCCGTTAAAATAAACCATCTCATTTCCTTTATGAACAGGTAATGCAAAACAGGTTAATGCAATAATGCCTAGAACTGTATTCTTTGCAATTTTATTACTCCAAACCGCACTTAGAACCATCCCAGCTCCAAGGTATACAGGGATAAGCATAAATTGGGTATGTCGTCCCATATTATAAAACACCGGTTGAGTAATCATAAAATAAAGCAAGGGCAAAACAAATAATTGAAGGATCAATAGTTGTTCGATGCTAAAGTTTTTACGAGCAATGGAACGTATGGCGCGAATAAAAAATATGAGAAAAAGAGCTAGAATGATAATAGCAGAACTTAAGGCCAGCGATAGAGGCACGTAATACCAAAGGCCATTTCCAACAAGGTGTATTTTTCCAGCAAATAATACTTTCCAAGGGTATGGATTTTGAGTAGTATATGTGATTAACTGTCCAATGCCTTCCAATGGATGAATCCAGAGGTAAGGAAAGGAAGCGATAAACGCAAGTAAACTCAACATGCAGAAATACAAAATGGGTTTACCATAGTTTTTTAAGGAAAAAGCTAAAGTGCTGATACAAGCCATTAGTATAAAAGCACCAGCCAAGCGAATGCTTGTTGCTGCACCGAGCCAAACAGCAGCTAGCAAAAGGGAGGTAAAATTTTTATGTTGAATAAATTGCACAAAGCAGTAGAGTCCAAATAGTAAAAAACACAAAAAAGCAGTATCCTTAGAATTATAATGCGCATGGGCAAATAAGCGGGGGTTACAAGCAAAAACTAAAGTGATAAAAAAAGACGCCCCGTCATTTTTTGTAAGTCCTTTTAGGAGTTTAAAAAAGACAATAAGTGCACTAATGAATAAAGCAAATAAGACCGAGTGCCGCAGGTATATTTTTGTTGAGATATCTTTAGTATAAATGAGCTGTTCCAAAAGATACAGCGGTGTTTCTACAATAGGACCGAAGAACTGATGTTCGGATAGTTTTTCTAAAGAACTATGGCCCGCAATAAATCGGGCATTCTCTGTTCCAATAGCTCTTTGCGTAAATTCATCCGTTGGCGACCCAAAACTGGGCATGCACCAAAATCCATAAACGGTGTAAATAAGCAAGAATACACCAAAGAAGGTATTCCAGTTTTGGGATTTGGGATTGGCGCGAATCATGAGGTAGCTCAAAAAATAAAACTAGCCAAGTTCAGCTTTTTCTGGATAAATGATATCTATTTCTAATTCTTTTATTTTACTCATTCCACCGTACACATTTTTAATATTATTAAATCCGTGTTTTTTAAGGATGGAACTGGCAATCATACTTCGATAACCCCCAGCGCAATGCACCATGTATTTATGGTCCTTATCCAATTCGTCTAATTGCTCCTCCATATTTTCTAAGCTCAAGTGTTTTGCTCCTTTGAGGTGGCAAGTTTCCCATTCACTTTCTTTGCGTACATCCAATACTTGATCATCACTGTGTTTTAAATCCAAAGCCAATTCTTCTGGAGTAATGGAAATAACCATTCCTATGGTTTCATCCCAAGCATCCATGCCATTTTCTAAGCAACCAACGATATTTGAAAATCCCACTCGACTTAACCGAATAATACTTTCTTCTTCTTGCCCTTTGGCAGTAACCAATACCATTTTTCGGTCTAAATCGTATAGCGTAGCCGCCCATATGGCGTATTGTCCATTTAATCCAATATTAATGGCCCCCGAGATAAACCCTAGTTCAAATTCATCGGGATGGCGGGTATCAATGATTAAGGCGTTCTCTGCTACAGATTTTTTGAAATCTTCTGCTGCAAGCATTGGAGCGCTTTGCATAATTTTATTCAAAGATTTATATCCCTTTTGATTGAGGGCAGCATCTTCAAAGAAGTATGAAGGAGGCTGAGAAATTCCTTCGCATATGGCTGCCACAAAAGCTTCCTTAGATTTGAATTGCAAGGCGTAATTAAACTTTTTTTCCTTGCCCAAGGTGCTCATGGTTTCTGGGCCCAAATTTTTTCCGCAGGCGCTGCCTGGTCCGTGACCTGGGTATAAAGTAACTTCATCATTCAGTGGAACGATCTTTGACTGAAGGCTTTCATAAAGGTATTCAGCCATTTGCTCTTTGCTTAAATTTAGACCGGCTTGGCATAAATCTGGACGTCCTACATCGCCCACAAACAGTGTGTCGCCACTAAATATTGCGTGGTCTTTCCCTTCTTCATCTTGCAAGAGATAACATACACTTTCTGGTGTATGTCCTGGAGTATGCAATACTTTAATCGTTGTTTTTCCGAGGGAGAGTTGCTCGCCATCCTCGGCAAGTTTAGTTTCAAATCCAGTATTTGCTTTGCTTCCGTAAACAATTTGAGCTCCTGTTTTCGCAGCTAAATCAATATGCCCACTTACAAAGTCTGCATGAAAATGAGTTTCAAATACATACTTAATACTGGCTCCTCTTTCATTGGCAAAATCAATATATTCCTGATAGTCTCTCATTGGATCCACGATGGCTGCTATTCCGTCACTTTCAATGTAGTAGGCCGCTTGTGCCAGGCATGTTGTATACAGTTGCTTAACAAACATATTGCAAAAATAATATATCTCGAGCGATTAAAATATGGTAAATATTAGTAAACTCTTTGAATACAATTCAAGAAAAGTGATACTCCCTTTTGGTGCTAATTATACTTAAAATGGCAATTATTAGACGATAGAATCGTTTGGATTTCCAACCATATTCTCTGGTTTTACCCACTCGTCAAATTGCTCAGCACTTAAGAAACCTGTATCCACGGCAGCTGCCTTTAAAGTCGTTCCTTCTTCGTGTGCTTTTTTAGCAATTTTAGCAGCTTTCTCGTAGCCAATATGAGTATTTAATGCCGTTACTAGCATTAAACTTTGATCCAGTAAATTCTTAATGTTGGTGTGATTGGGTTCGATGCCTCGGGCACAGTTGCTATCAAAACTCAAACAGGCTTGGCCTAAAATTCGTGCACTTTCCAAAACGTTCGATGCAATTACAGGCTTATATACATTTAATTCAAAATGTCCTTGCGATGCCGCAAAGCTAATTGTGGTGTCATTCCCAATCACCTCAGCGCAAACCATTGTCATAGCCTCTGGTTGAGTTGGATTTACTTTGCCCGGCATAATGCTCGAACCCGGCTCGTTAGCAGGAATCGAAATTTCACCAATTCCACTTCGGGGGCCGCTGCTCAACATTCGTATATCATTGGCAATTTTAAATAGGGCCACTGCCGCTCTTTTTAAACATCCGTGCAACTCTACCAAAGAATCATGGCTTGCCAAAGCCTCAAATTTATTAGGAGCAGTTACCAAGGGTAAGCCCGTTTCTTTTGCAATTAAGTCTGCAACAAGCTCACTATACCCTTCAGGAGTATTTAATCCTGTTCCAACTGCTGTTCCGCCAAGGGCCAGATGGTTAGCTCTCTTTAAGGAAGCATTTAAGCTATCAATGGCATTATCCAATTGTGCTACATAGCCGCTAAATTCTTGTCCCAAGGTAAGGGGAGTAGCATCCATAAAATGGGTTCTCCCAATTTTAACTATGTCTTTAAATTCGCGTGCTTTGTGTTTTAGGGTTGTTTTTAATGCTTGTAAGCCAGGTAAAGTATAATCCACTACTTGCTTAAAAATAGCAATGGTCATAGCCGTTGGGAAGGTATCATTACTGCTTTGACTTTTATTTACATCATCATTGGGATGCAATACTTTCTCCGTGTCCGTTAGTTTTCCTCCACTCATTACATGCGCTCGGTTAGCAACTACCTCATTCATATTCATATTACTTTGCGTTCCGCTTCCGGTTTGCCAAATAACTAGTGGAAACTGATCATTCAGTTGGTTCTCCAAAACCTCATCACATACAGCACCTATCATATCCGACTTCTCCTTACTCAAAACGCCTAATTGATGATTGGCTTGAGCTGCACATTTTTTTAGAACAGCAAATGCATGAGTAATTTCAATTGGCATACTCCCCTCCGGACCAATTTTAAAATTATTTCTGCTGCGTTCTGTTTGAGCGCCCCAATATTTATCTGCAGGCACTTTTACATCGCCCATTGTATCATGTTCTATTCTAAAATTGCTTGAATCAGTCGTCATAATTGAAGGACAAATTTAAGCGTTTTAAGGCTCAAATAAAATAAGGCTTGTTAGAACCCCGATAGAACTATCCTTTTCTTAAAATATGCTTTTCGTAGTTTGGCCTTGCAGCTATCTCTCTCTTTGATGCAATATGTCCCATTATAAAATTACCCATATGTATTTCATTGGAATTGCAGTTAAATAGCTCACGCATGGCTTGCTTATTAGCTCTTAAACCCGTGCTCCAATAACCACCAGCATGTTCAAACTGAGATAAGGTTAAGTACATGTTTTGCACCGCCATAGCGCAACTGGCTTGCTCTTCCCATTCTGGAACGATATCACTTATTGTACAAATAATGCCGATGATATGGCTTGTTTTTGATGCCATCATCGCCAACTTTTCTATTTTTTTTGGATTTACTACATCTGAATGATCTACGTAATCTCTGGAGGCTAAATCATAAAATTCTTGAACCAATGTACCAGAAAGGACTGTAAATCTCCAGGGAAAAGTGAGCTTATGGCTGGGTGCCCAATGTGCATTTTTTAGGCACTGGGTAAGAATAGCTTCATCTAAAATATCCCCTGTAAACTCTTTGGGAAAATGGCTACGCCGGTTTTTGATGATTTCGTTTATGTCTGGCACGCCACAAATTTACCAAAGGATTTGCAAAGATGCTCGCAAGAATAATACTGGCTCCCATATAAAAATAGCCATTCAAGGATTGATACTCCTTAAAAATAGCCGCGCCAAATATCATCCCATATATGGGTTCTAAATTAACTGTGAGGTTTGCTGTAAAGGCACTAATATGCTTTAGCGCCAGCGTCCCTAGCCAAAACGTAAGATTTGTACAAACAATGGCTAAGAGTAATAGAGCTATTAAATCTTCAGTATTCCTCCACTCATGTAAGTCCAATGAGCCTAACCCATTGGATGAATAGAAGGTCAAGAAAATGGCAACTCCTGCGGCTCCACTAATCATTTCTATGCCAGATAGGGTAAGTGCAGATGTAGTGGCCACGCGTTTTTTATTGAGGGCTGTAAATAAAGCGGCCAGAGCTGCACTGATAATTCCAACCCAAACGGCTAGCATGGGTATTTTATCGCTTACCTTTTGTTCGTTGCCTAGCATTATTGCATAGCACACAAAGAGGACTCCTACTATAATAAGCAACCCTAGTAAAAGTTCAAATGAATTGATGCGTCTTTTATTAATCCAAGGGTCAATAAATGCCGAGAAAAGGGAAGCTGTTCCAAGTGCAGCAAGGGTAACGCTCACATTGTTTCCAATTTTAATACTCCCATAAAAAGAAAGCCAGTGTCCACAAACAATGAGTCCTATAAAAGCTATGTTTATAATATCATTTCTACTTAATTGCTTCAGGCCTCTCCAAAAAGCTGGGATAAGCATATACGCCAAGCCAGTAATAAGCATGCGGTGATATACCAAAGGAAAGGTTCCGTAACTGATAAACTTACCAAGAATGGCAGTAAATCCCCAAACTACAGTGGACAGATGTAAAAATAGGAGAGCTTTGGACTTTGGGTTCATGCTAAAAAAAAACAAGGCTGTGCTTTGCGGCACAGCCAGGATGTAGAAATATAAAAGCGCGTAACAGTATATAGTAAAATACTATAACTGCTACAAATATAACAAGCTTTTACATGTAGCTCCAAAACTAAAAACATTTTTTTGTAAGAATTTATGCGTGTTTTTGATGCCTTAATTTTTTGAGCGAAGCCACCACTGGGCTGCATTAATTAATTGTATTCACCGGGGTTGGCTTTTTTTATTTCACCCACTACTTTTCGGAGCTCCTGTTCACGATTTTTGTCCATCACCAGAATAACATCGTCATCCTCAACAATCACTAAATTGCTTACTCCATGGAGAACGATCATTTTATTATTTTTACTAAAAACTAAATTATCCTTAGAATCGCTAACAAACTTCTTATCCGTTACAAAACTGTTTGAATTTTCTTTAGGCAGAACCTCCCACAAACTTTTCCATGTTCCTAAATCGCTCCAGCCAAAGCTAGACGGCAGAACAAATACATTTTTATCTTTTTCTAAAATGCCATAATCTAAACTGATGGATTGACAGGTTTCGTATGTTTTTAGGATATCACTCTCGCATTGGGGCGAGTTGAAATCAATTTGAGCGAAAGAGTCTTGCATTTCAGGCAAGAACTCTTCAAAACGATTTAGAATAGTTTTAATACTCCAACAAAAGATCCCTGCATTCCATAAAAACTCACCGGTCTCAATAAATTCTTTGGCAATTTCTTCCGTAGGTTTTTCCGTAAAAGTTTTAACCGCAAATAAATCTTCGTGTTGATCCTTTGATTGTTTTTGAATATATCCATAACCAGTATCAGGTCTGCTAGGTTCAATGCCAAATGTAATAAGCATATCACTCTGGTCGGCATAGCCAAAAGCTTTTAACACGTGTTTGTGGAATTCAGATTCCTCTAATATTAAATGATCGCTAGGAGCTATAATACAAACGCCATCTGGGTTGATGGATTTTATTTTGTGGCTCGCCAAGGCTACGCATGGAGCCGTGTTCCTTGGGGTAGGTTCCGATAAAATATTATCCAAAGAAATACCTTTAACGTGTTCTTGAACCATGCCAACATATTTATTATTGGTGACAATAAAAATATTTTGTGGGGCTACGATTTTAGAGAACCGTTCATAGGTTTGAGTAATTAAGGATTTACCAGTACCCATAATATCTATAAACTGTTTAGGTAACTTTTGACGACTAACGGGCCAAAAACGAGAGCCTATACCTCCAGCCATTATTACTACGTAGTGATTTGGATTCATTAAATAATTCCCTCCTTTGAACAATCATGATAGTGAATCATTCCTTTATATTCATTGTTTTGATGAATAATGATTTGAGATATTTTTCTATTTTGCATAATAATGGCCGCTTCAGCTGCCAATGTTTCTCCGCCAAGAAAAATGGGCTGTGGACTCATCATATCTTTAGCTGTTTTTGATTTAATATTTTCTGTGTCTTGCATCGCTCGTCGCAAGTCTCCATCTGTTATAATTCCTATTATTTTTGATTCCCTAACCACGGCTGTTGCACCCAATCTTCCTTTTGATATGGATTGAACAACACTCTCAAACGAATCATTTTCAGCTACAATTGGTTTCTCATTACCTCCTGCAATTTGAGCACAGGTAAGATAAAGCTTTTTACCTAGAGCTCCACCAGGATGATACTTAGAGAAGTCGCGAGCAGTAAAATTTTTCAATTTCATTAAAGCTACAGCCATTGCATCTCCCATAATTAATTGAGCTGTGGTGCTACTCGTAGGAGCCAAGTTATTTGGACAAGCTTCCTTACTTACTGTAGTGTTTATAATAAAGTTAGATTCAACCGCCAAATGGCTTTCGATATTACCTACCATACCTAAGAGCACATTTCCATAACTTTTAAGGTAGGGAACCAAAGCCTTAAGCTCTGGAGTATTTCCACTTTTAGAAATGGCTAGAACAACATCCCCCGTCTGAATTATTCCAAGATCTCCGTGAATAGCATCAGCAGCATGCATGAATATAGAGGGCTGTCCTGTGCTATTCATCGTAGCCACAATCTTTTGGGCTATAATGGCTGATTTTCCAATTCCAGTAACAATTAATCGACCTGAAGCATTTGCAATACTCTCCACTGCGCTTGTAAAGTCGTCAGTAATGAATAAAGGTAAATTTTCAATGGCTTCAAGCTCATCGTTCACTGCCTGAGTGGCATATTCTCTTATTTGGCTTTTGTTACTCAAAATGAAATGGTTTGCAAAATTAATTAAAACTATCCATTGTAGGTAAAAAACAAAAATCTTAGCTTGTAGGTTGTGGTATATGTGTTATATTTACACCTAGACAATACTCAAAAAATTTAATTTACTTTCTAATGGCAAACTCACCTCAAACAATGGCTTACCCCTACAAACCAAAAAAAGCATTAAAAGAGTTTTTTGGTTTTGATGATTTTAAGGGGAATCAATTAAAAGTTATCGAGAATGTGCTTGCTGGAAATGATAGCTTCGTTATAATGCCTACCGGTGCTGGTAAAAGTTTATGTTATCAGTTGCCAGCAATGATGATGGAGGGAACAGCGATTGTTATTTCTCCATTAATAGCCCTGATGAAAAATCAGGTAGATAATATCCGAGGTTTTGGCAGCCGGAGGTCCTTAGCACACTTTTTAAATAGTTCATTAAATAAAGCGGATTTGGCCGAGGTGGTAGATGATGTTTTAAACCAAAGAACTAAGTTATTATATGTGGCTCCAGAAACACTTAAGAAGGAGGATACTATAGAGTTACTAAGGAAAATAAAGATTGCCTTTGTTGCAGTTGACGAGGCTCATTGCATCTCAGAGTGGGGACATGATTTTAGGCCAGAGTATCGTAGAATTAAGCAAATGGTAAGGGAGATTGATAATGTTCCTATCATGGCACTTACAGCCACGGCCACACCCAAAGTCCAATACGACATTCAAAAGAATTTGAGCATGTTGGATGCTGAGGTTTTTAAAAGTTCATTTAACCGAGATAATCTATACTATCAAGTAAAACATAAAGGACGCAAGGATACGGTGCATAGAGATATTCTTGGGTATATAAAAAAACATTCTGAACGCAGCGGTATTATATACTGTTTGAGTAGAAAGCGAGTGGAAGAGATTGCAGAGATGCTGGTAAGAAATGGAATTTCTGCCCTTCCATACCATGCAGGTTTAGATGCGAAAACAAGAGCCAAACATCAGGATGCATTTTTGATGGAAGATTGCCATGTGATTGTTGCAACCATTGCATTTGGTATGGGAATAGATAAGCCCGACGTACGATTTGTTATTCATTATGATGTTCCAAAGAGTTTAGAAGGGTATTATCAAGAAACAGGAAGAGCGGGAAGGGATGGCTTGCAAGGAGACTGCTTGTTACTATACAACCCGAATGATATTGAGAAACTGGAAAAGTTTATGAAGGACAAGCCGGTAGCCGAACAAGAAATTGGAGGTCTACTTTTATCCGAAACAAGTGCTTTTGCCGAGAGTTCCCAATGCCGGAGAAAGCTAATTCTCCATTACTTTGGAGAGTTTTTTGATGATGAAAAATGCAATAAAATGTGCGATAATTGCGCACATCCAAAACCACAAGATGATGTGACTAATGAGGTCCAAACAGCGATTAAAGCACTCAAGAGTTTGGACGGTGAGTTTAGCATGAACCACGTGGTTAATTACATTATTGGAAATAAAAAATACGGCGATGTGGTAGCTTATGAGCACGATACTTTTTTGTATTTTGGTATAGGCAAAGAGAAAGACAAAGTGTTTTGGAAATCGATCCTTCGCCTAGCTTTGGTAAACGACTATTTAAGTAAGAATATTGAGAAATATGGATTGCTAAGTGTCACTGAAAAAGGCGAAGAATATATGGTTTCATCCGATCCAATGAAATACATGATGGCGGTGGATGTAGTCTTTGATAGCGTGGCTGAGGCAGACTTCGAGAATTTCAAAATCGAATCGACCTTTGACAAAGAACTATTTGATCACTTAAGAGGTATTTGTAAAACGGTTGCAAAAAAGGAAAGCTTGCCCCCTTACGCCATATTTGGCGATCCTGCACTTGAGGATATGGCTACTAAATATCCCATTAATGAAGAAGAGTTACTCAATGTAAATGGGGTAAATAAGGTAAAATCCAAAAATTTTGGAGAGCCCTTTTACAGCTTTATTGAGAAGTATGTTAAAGAAAAAGGAATAGAACGTCCTCAAGATATTATGCTTAAGGGAAATACCGATAGATCCCCCAAAAGAGTAAATATTATACTAAATATCGATAAAAAAATTGATCTATTGGATATTGCCAAACAGAACGGAATTAGTTTCGAAGAATTACTTGGAGAGTTAGAACAAGTAGTCTCTAACGGTACTAAAATCAACATCAATTATTTTTTAGAAGAGTTCCTCGACGAGGAGTTATTAGAGGAAATTACAGATTATTTCAAGAACAACGATGATCCCAATGTTGGAAAGGCTGGTGAGTTTTTTGAAGGGGAGTTCTCAGAAGAAGAACTTAAATTGGTACAATTGCAATTCTTGAGCGATGTAGGAAACTAATTCTTAAGCTTACCTTTGTGTATCTTTGAGCTCGCAAGATCAAGAACTGTTCAAGCAATTATACCTGCGCTATCGACCCGCACTCATTTCATTTGCAATGAGTTATCTTTACAATGAAGCACAAGCAGAAGAGGTAGTTAATGATGTTTTTATGGGTTTATGGAACAAAAGAGAAACCTTGGATTATACGGATGAGTTGAAGAGCTATATGTTTACCTCGGTGAAGAATAGGAGTTTTAACGCTCTTCGAAAAAATAAGCAACTTTCAGAAACGGCTATAGAGGAATGGGAGATCCCCGCCCAATTTAATGATGCAAGCCATCAATTAGAACTCATGGAGCTGCAAGAGCAAATCAACTTCTTGATAGATGCATTACCTCCAAAGTGCAAGCAGATTTTTCTAATGAGTAGGAAAGAGGATATGACCTACAAGCAAATTGCGGCAGTTATGGAAATCAGCCCCAAAACAGTAGAGAATCAGATTGGAAATGCATTGAAATTTTTAAAGAAATTTTTAAAACGGTAATGATTTCTTTTTCAAAGGCTGATTGAGGGTTAAAAAGAATGGAATTCTGTTGACTTAATTTGGATAAATTAATCCTTATCAAATGTAAAAAAATCCAGGTTCACGATAAACTAAGTGTCTCGGTCGATTATAATGGATAGATGTCGTATGAATACTTGATTTTTGGGCAACAAAATATTAATTTCGCACAAATTCAATTTAAAGGCATGGCAGAGCAAGCAAAAATAGTTTTAGAAGGCAAAGAATACGAATATCCGGTAATTACAGGAACTGAGAATGAAAAAGCAATTGATATTAGCAAGCTTCGAGGTGAGACGGGATATGTTACTTTAGATATTGGATTTAAAAATACTGCTGCTACCTCCAGTGCTATCACCTATTTAGATGGAGAGCAAGGTCTACTGCGTCACAGAGGTTACAGCATCGAAGACCTCGCCGACAAGGCCAGTTTTACTGAGGTTGTCTACTTAATCCTCTACGGAGAACTTCCCAACGAAGCTCAGTACAAAGAGTTTAACGCTCAGTTGAGAGATCACACCTTGGTGAATGAAGGGTTGGATAGTATGTTTAAAGCTTTCCCAACAGGAGCCCATCCAATGGGTCAGCTCATGAGTATGATAAGTGCTTTAGGTTTATTTTACCCGAAAAGTTTAGATCCAAATCGCGAGGATGACGCTGTAAACAGGACGGTTATTAGACTCCTTGCCAAAATGCCAACTATTTGTGCCATGATTTCTAAGAAAGGTCATGGACACCCCGTTGTTTTTCCGAGAAACGATTTAGATTATGTAACCAATTATTTGAATATGACATTTGGCCAAGTATCGATGCTCGACTACGAGCCCGACCCAGTCATTGTCAGCGCCATGAACAAGCTACTTATTTTGCATGCAGATCATGAGCAAAACTGCAGTGCCAGTACCGTTAGAGTGGTAGGCAGCAGCCAAAGTAATTTATACAGCAGTGTTGCTAGTGGAGTTGCCGCATTATGGGGTCCATTGCATGGAGGAGCAAATCAGAAAGTATTGGAAATGCTCGAAATGATTATGGTAGATGGAGGTGATGTTCAGAAATATTTAGATAAAGCCAAAGATAAATCAGATAATTTCCGCTTAATGGGATTTGGTCATAGAGTGTATAAAAACTTTGACCCAAGAGCACGAATCATAAAGAAAACATGTGACGAGGTTCTCAATAAGCTAGGAGTCAATGATCCCGTATTGGAAATTGCCAAAAAATTAGAGACAGCCGCTCTTACAGATCCTTATTTTGTAGAGCGTAAATTATACCCTAATGTAGATTTTTACTCAGGTATTATATATAGAGCCATGGGTTTCCCAACTGAATTTTTTACCGTTTTATTTGCCCTTGGGCGTTTGCCGGGTTGGATTGCTCAATGGCAAGAACTTAGAGGAGAAAAGCAGCCCATCTCAAGACCCCGTCAGGTATATACAGGTGAGACCGCCAGACCTTTTGTTTTTATGAAAGATAGAGCATAACGTTCGTCCAGTTCAAACCTGTTTTAATAGAAAAAGAGTTCCATGGGTCTTTTCGCATAAACAAATAGCACCTTGCTTTGTTACCTTTACCATCCTTTTTAATTATGAAAAACCTTAAAAACCTGTGCATCCTTATATGTCTTACTGCAAGTACCCATCTATTCGCACAAGATGTTCAAGTTTCAGGATATGTTGTAGATATAACATCGGGTGAGAATATAGCAAAGGCAAGAGTATCCGTTCAAGGAGAAGCCGTTACGGCATCCAGCTATGGTTTTTATAGCGTTTCTGTTCCCAAAGGGAAAAACGACATTTTTATTACTGCAACTGGCTTTGAGCCTTTAAGCCTTACGATTTCTATTTCTAAAGACACTACTATAGATTTAGAGATGGCTCCAATGGCCTCATCCATGGGTCAAGTAGAAATTGTTGTAAAGAGAAAAGATAATATTCGCAGCTTAGAGGTGGGAAACCAGCAAGTAAGTGGAGCAACCATTAAGAAAATTCCAGCTTTTTTAGGAGAAGCAGACGTAATAAAGGCCATACAACTATTACCAGGGGTAACCACGGTAGGAGAGGGAGCTAGCGGCTTTAATGTTCGTGGAGGAGCCATCGATCAAAATTTAGTTTTATTGGACGAAGCCCCCGTATACAACTCCGCCCATTTATTTGGCTTCTTCAGCGTTTTTAATCCAGATGCAGTAAAAGAAGTGGAATTAACTAAAGGAGGAATTCCAGCAAACTATGGAGGGCGATTAAGCTCAACATTAGACGTTAGAACCAAAGATGGAAACAATAAGAAATTTGGAGTAGAAGGTGGTGTCGGAACCATTTTTAGCAGACTTTTAGTAGAAGGACCAATAAAAAAGAATAAAGCTTCTTTTGTAATTGCAGGACGTCGCAGTTACATCGATGTTTTAGCAAAGCCCTTTTTAAATGCAGATCTTAGAAATGCTCGGTTTAACTTCTATGATTTGACCGCTAAAGTCAATTGGAAATACAATGCGAGAAACAAATTTTACATTTCTTCCTATTTGGGAGATGATATATTCTCCGATCCAAGGTTTTTTGGTGTAAAGTATGGGAATAACACCCTTACTGCTCGCTGGAATCACGTTTTTAGTAGGAAGCTTTTTTCTAACTTTACCTACTATTACAGTAGGTATCGATACGATATTAATTTCAGGAACGAGTCCACCGAATCAGAATTTTCTTGGAAAAGTTTCATTATCAACAACAGCGCCAAAATGGATTTCACCTGGTTCGCGAGCAAAAAACACCAAGTCAGTTTTGGATCGCAAAGCATTTACTATAACTTCAAACCAGGCCTTGCTCAGGGAACAACAGGGACAGAGGTCTTAGAATTAAGCCTTCCAGAAAAATATGGATTAGAAAACGCCGTATATATTAGCGACGATTATAATGCAGCCGGGAAACTGGCCTTCAGATATGGATTAAGACTTTCTCAGTTTTTGTATTTAGGCAAAGGAACCGTTTACGAGTACGATCCAAATTTTGGATCTAATTTACCCGATGATGAGCCACGAAAATCAAAGCAACCGCTCCGAAGCTATGAAGCCAAATCAGGAGAGCTAATTAAGAGCTATCTAAATCTAGAGCCTCGTGCCAGTGCACGCTACCAAATTAACAAACAATCCAGTGTAAAATTGGGATACAATCGAATGGTTCAAAACCTTCATTTAATTTCCAACACCTCCGCCAGTGTGCCTTTTGATGTATACCAGCCAAGCACAAATAATATTAAACCAGAAATAGCCGACCAGTTAAGTGCCGGTTATTTTAGGAATTTTAAAATTGGCAAAGTCGGTTTCGAAACATCCATAGAGTCCTATTATAAAAATCTCCAAAACCAAGTAGAATATATTGATGGGGCCAGCCTCTTATTAAACGAGAATTTAGAAGGGGATTTATTGAGTGGAGATGGCAGAGCCTACGGTTTAGAACTCTACTTAAAGAAAGCAACTGGGAAACTTACCGGATGGGCCAGCTACACCTTGGCTCGATCAGAAAGACATACCAAGGGAATTAACAATTATGATTGGTATCCCGCACGCTTTGATAAACTGCATAATTTGAGTGTTACCGCTCAATACAATACAGGTAAGAAATGGGAGTTTGGTGCCAATGTCATCTACTCCACAGGTACGCCAACTACTTTTTACAGCAGCCAATACCAAATTCAAGGATATACCGTGCCAGACCCAGGAAGAGCAAGAAATAATGTAAGAAATCCCGCATATTTTAGAGTGGATTTGAGTGCAACGTGGTATAGGAAGAAAACGGAGAAGTACGAGAGTAACTGGGTATTTAGTCTTTACAACACTTTAAATAGAAGAAACCCGTTTTCAATCTATTTTGATACGGACTATCAAGAAACCGGTCAAAATGAGGCCATTAGATACAGTGTAATAGGAAGCTTAGTTCCTGCAATTTCGTACAACTTTAAATGGAAATAATTTTATGAAAAAGTATATTTATTTACTCATTGCGACTCTTTTATTTGCCTCCTGCGAGGATGTAATAAAAGTGGACCTCGAGCAAAAACAAGTAAAAATAGTGGTAGATGCATTCGTCAATAATTTAGATGTAACTCAATCCATATACGTTAAGAAAACAGCCAATTATTTTGCAACCATCGGAGAGCAAGATGCCGTTGAAAATGCTACGATTTACATTATTGATACGAGTAATCTCAAACTATTTAACTTCACGCATAACTCCAAAGGGGAGTATACCTGGACTCCAAATAGAGCCACAGGCGATACATTTAAAATAGGTACTCAATATGTATTAGCTATAATTAATAACAAGGATACTTTTTTAAGTGCCTCTATCCTAAATCCAACCGCACCTATATTGGACATTAAAATTATTCAAGAAAAAGATCAAGGAGGTCGTTTTAAAGATGGCAAATATGCCGAGCTTATAGCTGACGAACTGGATGAATTTGGAAACACCTATTGGATTAAATCCTTTCAAAGAGATACGTTCTTATCTGAATTGGACGAGTTAAATATCGCTTGGGATGAAGGGTTCTCTCCCAATGATCAAACCAATGGGCGTAATTTTATTTTCCCCATACGGTATGGAGCCATTAATAATTTCACAAAACCATTGGATAGTTTAGATAAGGTAAGAATAGAAATACATTCCATTACCAACGAAACCTTTGCCTACTTTCAAATCCTGCAGATAGAGAACCAAAACGGAGGGTTATTTGCCACTCCACCATCGGCTATCCCTTCAAATATAATTCCTATTAATACCCAAATAAGCATGCCAGTAACCGGATGGTTTAATATGGCTGCAGTAAGCCAAAAAGAAGTTATTGTAGATTAAACTAAGGCAAAAAGGCGAGGATATCCTCTTCCCAAGACGCTTTTGGTGTTTCTACAGTAATACCAGCGAAACGCCCGTTTCGTTTAACCATTACCGTCGGAACCCGCTGCGGTTTTATTTTTGCTTTAGCGGTTTCTCCTTCAGGTACAATTAAATTTTTATTCCTATCCACTTGGAAGTACTTAAAGTCGGACTCATTTAAGCCGGCCAAATGCAAGACTTTACATAATCGGGGAATCTGTGTTTTTGTATCGCTGCACCAATTTCCACCAACAACGGTGATTTCTATATGTTCTTTTTGAGTGATCAGAAACAACGCGTGAATAACAGATTTTTTTGGTTTGTAAGATTCAAATTCCTTTTCGAAGTTATTCCAAAAATCGGTGGCCCATTTGGCTTGTTCCTCATCGTCTGTCGAACCATGTTTAGCAAGAGTTTGTTCCATTTGATGAACCAATGGGGGGTGGTATTGGTTTGTGTTCACATGGTAATTCTTATAGGCTTTTGGTGCACAAGCGCTTAAGAGGAAAATACTCAAAAAAGGGGCTATTTTCATGCGAGTAAAAGTACGCCAGTATTTCCAATAGCCAAAATTAGGTGTAACTTCGCAAGAGTTATACGAACGAATGGGTCAATCCATAGATCATCTAAAAAAACCAATCGCTAAGGAGCTCGATTTATTCGAAACCAGTTTTCGTCAAAGCATGGCCAGTAAAGTTGCTCTACTGGATACCATAATGAATTATATTGTTAAGCGAAAAGGCAAGCAAATTAGACCCATGTTTGTGTTGTATTCCGCCGCATTATTTGGCGAAATAAATGAGAGGAGTTACAGAGGAGCATCCTTAGTAGAGTTGTTACACACCGCAACATTAGTTCATGACGACGTAGTAGATGAAAGCCATATGAGGCGTGGGTTTTTTAGTATAAATGCCCTGTGGAAGAATAAAATCGCTGTGTTAGTGGGTGATTATCTTTTGTCCAAAGGCTTGCTACTTAGTGTGGAAAACGAAGATTTTGACCTCCTAAAAATACTCTCCACCTCTGTTAGAGAAATGAGTGAAGGCGAACTACTGCAATTAGAAAAAGCAAGGAACTTGTCGGCAACCAAAGAAATCTATTTTGAGATTATTCGGAAGAAAACAGCCACGCTCGTTGCATCCTGTTGTGAAATAGGAACAGCTACGACTAATCCCGATAAAGAAGCGCAGCAGAAAATGCGATTATTCGGCGAATACATTGGTTTGGCATTTCAGATTAGAGATGATTTATTTGATTTTGAGGATAGTAAAAGTGGCAAACCTAGTGGGAACGATTTAAAAGAAAAGAAATTAACGCTTCCCTTGCTAATTGCTTTTGAAAATAGTACTCCATCTGAAATAAAACGAATAAAAAAAGCCATTAATAAAGGCGAAAAACATAAAAACTTAATGAAAGAGGTCATGGATTTTTTGAGAAATAAAGATGCCATAACCAAAACCAAGGACGTCATGAATGACTACTACTACAGAGCAATTGAAATACTATTGGAAGTAGCCCCAGATTCAGAATACCGAGCGAAGTTATTGGAATTAGTTAAATTTGTAATTGTTAGAGACAAGTAATGAAAGCCACTATACGAGACACTGTAATTTCCCTAGAGAAAAAGAATCATATATGGTATCCTCAAGGAGGACAGAGCCTCGAGCTAGTTCATGTTTCAGATACCCATAAACGAATCTATGCCAAAGGCAAGGTGTATAACATTACCGTATTAAATCCCGCAACTGCTGATGGAGAAATAGAGCTACTCTTAAATCAAAAAAGAGTGAATGTGAATGTAAGCTCTCCCTTAGATGAATTGCTGAAAAGTATGGGTTTAGACAATGCACTTGAGGTAAAAGTCACAAATCTTAGTTCACCCATGCCCGGTTTAGTCATCAAATCCTCCGTGAAAGAAGGCGACGAGGTAAAAAAGGGAGAACCATTAATGGTGTTAGAAGCTATGAAAATGGAAAATATTCTAAAAGCGACAGCAGATGTTACCATTGATAAAATTAATGTAAAAGCAGGAGAAGCTGTAGAAAAAGGTGCCATACTAATCGAATTTAAATAAGGCCAGTTACGCGATCTCTTACTTATTTTTACAGCCTAACACCGTCTAATAATTGAAGCATTCGATGATGCGCTCTGCATTTTGGGTAAACAATATTTGAGAGATATTTTGACCTATACCGTAAACCCACGCATGCGAAAAAGACAGGACTATCAAGGAATTTACAAGGGTCTTGATTTAATAGGAAAGAGATTTATTGCAAATTAAACCTCCAAGTATATGTGATGAGTTGCCAAACCCTTAAAAGGGAGTTTAAATTGCAAATCTAAATCGCTATTTTTGTACCGATGCCAGTAAAAATTGCCCCCTCTATCCTGAGTGCAGACTTTGGAAACCTTCAAAGAGACTTTGAAATGATTAATAACAGCAAGGCCGATTGGTTTCATGTGGATGTAATGGATGGAGAATTTGTGCCAAACATATCCTTTGGGTTTCCGGTTATGAAAACCTTAAAAAAGCATGCGAATAAAACATTAGATGTGCATCTAATGATCGTTCAGCCCGACAGATACATCAAAGAGTTTGCCGCCGCTGGAGCCGATATATTAACCGTACACTACGAAGCCTGTACACATCTGCACCGCAGCATACAAGCAATTAAGGCAGAAGGCATGAAAGCAGGAGTTGCCTTAAACCCTCACACCCCAGTAGATTTATTGAAAGATGTAGTACAGGATTTAGATTTAGTTTGTATCATGAGTGTAAATCCTGGTTTTGGAGGACAAAAATTTATTCATAACACCTACGCTAAAGTAAAGCAGCTAAGAGCTATGACAGAGGATGTAAACCCCGAACTACTCATAGAGATTGATGGAGGAGTTACCCTAGATAATTGCGCTCAACTGCATGAAGCAGGAGCCAATGTATTGGTTGCAGGTAGCACCGTATTTAACTCCGATAATCCAACGCAAACCATTGAAAAATTACACTCAAATTGTGCCAGTGGTACAATAATGGTTTAGACCAATCGTTCTAATCACTTGAAACGTTTAAGCTCCACGGTATTTAAAAAAGCAGGTCTTTTGGGATTCATGCTTTTGAGCTTGATTTTATTAAAATCGCAAACATCTTTTTATGGAAAGGTTTTGGACAAAGCCAATAAACCAATGGCCGATGTTCGTATTTTACAAGACGGGAAACGCCCCCTTGGAAGCACCGATTCCTTGGGTATTTTTTCCTTTGAAACCGACTATGTGCAAGCCCTTCATATTTTTGGTTACTTAGGAGAAAAACGGATTTTTGGTTATGAGATTTTACCCAATTACAATAGATATAAAAATCGAGTGATCTCATTTAAATCCGGGGATGGTTCAGAACTCATTCCATCCATTAGTATTACAGTAGCACAATCAGATCCCTTTTCTACCCTAATCAAGCCAAGGAAATTAGCAGCTAATCCAAGTGTAAACGGAGGAGTAGAAGGTTTAATAAAAACACTAGGAGGCGTAAGTTCAAACAACGAACTAAGCAATCAATTTAGTGTACGCGGAGGAAATTTTGATGAAAATTTAACCTACATCAACGATATTGAAATATATAGGCCGCAATTAATATCAAGCGGTCAGCAAGAAGGCTTAAGTATAATTAATCCAGACCTTGTAGACCATCTTAATTTTAGTGCCGGAGGGTTTGATGCACAGTACGGCGATAAAATGAGCTCAGTACTAGATGTTCATTACCAACAGCCAGATTCCCAAGGGGCTATTATAAATATGGGATTGTTGGTAAATAGTGTTGCCTTGTACGGCACTAAAAATAAATGGAAATTTATAGGAGGCGTTCGTCAATATAGCAACTCATTAGTGTCTCGAAGTTTAGATGAACAAGGAGTATATACCATGAATTTTGCCGATGCGCAAGCACTCATTACCTATAGACCCAGCGTGAGCCATGAGTTTAGCTTTTTAGGGAACGCCGCGTTAAACCGATATAGTCTATCCCCCGTAAGCCGTAGCACAGATTTCGGTACCATTCAAACCGCTATACGCCTTCAAGTAGGGTTTGACGGCTCAGAAATGATGAATTACGACTATGGAATGGCAGCACTTAGCTACAAATACCAGTACGATAGAAATAAATCATTCAAATTTATTGCAGGAATTACCGGAACCAACGAGACCGAAAATTTTGATGTTCAAGGAGCCTATGAATTGCAATTATTAGAAACAAATACAGGAGGGAGCGCAGGCCGTCCGCTTCGAACCTTGGGTTTCGGATATTTTATAGATCACGGAAGAAATAGGTTTCAAGCCAAAATATTGCAGTTTGCTCATCTCGGAGAAATAAACTCATTCAATAAAAAGAGCCAGTGGAAATATGGCCTGCGTTTTTATAATCAGCAATTTGATGATAAATATAGCGAGTGGCTTTACAACGACTCCGCAGGTTATAACATTCCACCCACAAGTTCAGCTACAGATTCCATCATTTACGATGATTTTGTTGACGCTAGAAATAATATTAAAAACAATAAGCTAGAGTGTTTTGTGCAGCAGCGACAGGTCTACGGACGCAATAGAAACCTCATTAGCTCATTTGGCCTTAGAGCCAACTATTGGCAGCTGAATCAAGAGTTATTTATTACCCCTCGGTTCAATATATCTTGGGAGCCCTACAAGAAAAAAATCTCAAGATCAGATACCTTTAAACCTAAACACTGGGTATTTAAATTTGCTGCCGGGGCCTATTTCCAGCCAGCCGTTTACAGAGAGTTGCGAGATTTTAACGGGACCCTTAATACAACCCTTAAAGCTCAAAGGAGTTATCATTTATTGCTCGGATCCGACCATTTATTTACGATGTGGGGCCGCCGCTTTAAATGGACCAGCGAGGCCTACTATAAAAAATTAGATCGCCTTGTTCCCTACTTGTACGATAACATTCGAATCAGATATTATGCTCAGAATAGTTCAGAAGGGTACGCCTGGGGTATAGACAACCGAGTAAATGGAGAGTTTATTGAAGGACTAGAGAGTTGGTTCACCCTCAGCGTACTACAAACAAAGGAACAAATTACCTACGTCAATAATGCAGGAGAGACCACCGTAAGTGATTACCTGCGAAGACCATCCGACCGAAGAGTAAATTTTGCGGTCGTATTTCAAGATGAATTGCCCAACGATCCTAGTTCACGAGTAAACATGAGTTTTACAGTAGGGTCCGCAGTTCCATACTACCTCAATAGAGAGTTTAGGTATAGCCAAAACCCCTTTACACTTTCTCCCTATCGGAGGTTAGATATTGGGTTTAGTAAAGTGTTTATTGGTCCAGAATCAAAGTATAAACCAAAAGGAATCTTAAAGGGAATTAGTAAAGCTTGGGTTTCTCTAGAAGTATTTAACCTAGCAAACTTTCAAAATACCATCAGCTATCAGTGGGTCAAAGACCTTAACAACAATATATTTGGCGTGCCCGAGTATTTAACCAGCCGTCGCTTAAACATTCGCTTACACATAGAAATCTAAAGAAATAGTAAAAGCTGATTTTTTTTGAAGCCTTAAATACAACAGAGGATCATTTAAAAGCCAAAATTCTGGAGGTTGGAATAATCCAAGACGTTCCAAAAGATACCTTTATTGTAGATCAAGGTAAATATATCAAATGGTTACTATCTGTTATTAAAGGTAATGTAAGCGTTTGGCATGAAAACAAACATTGAGAAATTTTATTGTATTACGTAAAATCCATTGAAACATGCGGGCCTTCTTTTTCAGCCAGATCTAACAATTATTAGAGCCTTCCGGCGCTAAAACTCAAAAAAATATATTATTAGGCCTAATCAAATAGAGTTAATGCCCTGTATTTGTATAATATAAATTTAATAAGAGTTTTTTAGAATTATTTCTGAATTGTGACAAAAGCTAAAGGATTTTCATCTTTTCAGAATATAGCTTTGTAAAAGTGAAAACTATAAACCAAACCATGAAAAGATTAAAACTTAGTATTAGCCTCCTAGCTCTTGCCCTTTTTGCAGGATGCACAAATTCAGAAAATGTTAAAAATCAATTAGAAAAGGACGTTTCAGAAGTAAAAAAAGAAACCTATGTACTCGTTCATGCAGCCTGGTTAGGCGCTTGGGAGTGGGGCAGCGTTGCAGAAAACTTAAGAGAAAAAGGTCATATGGTAATAGCGCCAGATCTTCCGGGGCACGGCAAGGATAAGACGAGCCCAGCAGACATTACCATGGATGATTATGTGAATACCCTCACAGATATTTTGGATAAACAAGACAATTCCGTCATTTTAGTAGGTCACAGTTTCAATGGAATAACCGTGAGTCGAGTGGCCGAACTGAGACCAGATAAAGTAAAAAGACTCGTGTACTTAACCGCATTCCTACTGCCCAATGGAAGTTCATTTATGAGTGCCGTGCAAGGCGTCAAGGGTTCAACAGCAGTAGATAATTTTTACCTCTCCAAAGACAAAACATATGCCATGGTTAAAGAAGACGAAATACAAAACTCCTTTGCTCATGACATTCCCAAAGAAGCATTCGACCAAGCCAAACCAAACATTGTTCCAGAGCCAACGGCCCCACTAATGTATACATTAGAAATTACCGATGATAATTTTGGAAGTATTCCCAAGTATTATATAGAATGTACCTTAGATAGAGCCATTCCTATCGAAGTTCAAAGAGCCATGTATAAAAATAAAGTAAAGAAAGTGTACTCCATAGAATCAAGTCATACACCAAACTTTTCTAAACCAATAGAACTCGCCAATATTCTGTTAGAAATTGCTGAAGATTAAAAGCTAAACGTTGAATTAATATTGTGTAGAGGTGTTATTCTTAAGTGGATTACGCCTCTTTTATTTATAGCTATTCAGAAAACAATGCTAAAACTCCTCATCAAAAAACTCCGACAAAGGCATCTCAAGCGCATCCAGAATCTTGATTAAAGAAACAAAGGTGAAATTCTTACCATTCTCCATGCGCCAATATTGCATTCTAGGCAATTCATGATCCCAAGCAAAACTTTCGTAACTCGTATAACCACGCTCCAATCGGATTCTTCGTAATTTTGCTCCAATTTTTTTGAGCCTTTCCTCGGCAGTAAGCTTCTTACCGCCCGACTTATTGTTGCCTCCGTATGCAGGAATTCTATCCTTAGCAAGATCATCAGCTTTCTTTTTTCGCATGTTTGATTTATTCTCCGTTGTCATAAAGCAGGAGTAGCAAGATCCTTATAGAGTTCTATAATAGTAACGCACTATATGTGTTTCATATAATATACTATTTGTATATAAACACCTTCCAAATTATGTCACTCAAAGGCCAAAATAACACCTTAAACAAGCGATTGTTTTATCACCGAAAAGCGTAAATTTGATGAATGAAAATTCTTTCCTATAACGTAAACGGAATACGAGCAGCCTTAAAGAAAAATTTGGTAGAGTACTTAAAAGACTCCCAGGCCCAAGTAGTTTGTATTCAAGAGCTAAAAGCACTCCAAGAGCAAGTAGAAATGGAAGAAATAGAAAGCATAGGCTATAAGCACTATTGGTTTAGTGCTCAGAAAAAAGGGTACTCAGGAGTAGGGATTTGGAGCAAAGTAGAACCAAAGCATATAGAATATGGATGTGGGCATGAACTTTTTGATTTTGAAGGTAGAGTTATTCGTGCCGACTTTGAAGAATGTAGTGTGATAAGTGCTTATTTCCCAAGTGGAACTACCGGCGATGTGCGGCAAGATATTAAATATGAATTTTTAGAGTACTTCTTCGAATACATCGAAGATTTGAGAAAGACCATTCCAAACCTCATTATATGCGGCGACTACAACATTTGCCATAAAGCCATAGATATTCACAACCCCGTAAGCAATAAAAACAGCAGCGGTTTTTTGCCAGAAGAACGAGAATGGATGGATCAATGGTTCGAGAATGGAATGGTAGATAGCCTCCGAAAATATAACCCAGAACCAGATTTGTACACCTGGTGGAGCTACAGAGCCAATGCCAGAGCTAATAATAAAGGATGGCGCATTGATTATATCTCCGTAACCGAAGAATTAGAATCTAAAATACAAGCCTCAGGGGTAGATGCACATGCCGTACACAGCGATCATTGTCCGATCTGGTTGGTTATGGATAGTTAAAGGATATTAATGTTGCGTGCAAACCAAGCAAATAAAGTAAGAGTATTTTGGAGGAGCAGTGCACTGTTCTCAGTAACCGTGTTCTTATGTTTTTTTTTGGCCCTATATACCGGCTTTAAAAATAACGATAGCCAGTTGCGCTCACTTGCTCAATATTTAGGATATTTTTCTTTAATTCAACTCATTGCCAGTGTAGTTTTTTCCATTGCTACATTTAAAAAGCAAACGATTTGGACACTGACCTACCTTTTTTTAATGGCAACTTTTAGTCTTTTAGAGCTGATCTTGTTTTTTGGTTCCTTAACAGGTACCCTGGGAGGCTAGTCAAAGAGAAGAAGACTTAAATAGGACGCTAAATCAATAGATTTCTTTGCCCCATTCGCCAATAATTTCGAGCATATTCGACTTTGCAGGCTCCGTTCTACCCACAATCTGAGCATCTATATTAAAGCTCTTCGCAATAGCAATCATGCGCTCCGCACTGCGTTCATCCGTATAAATCTCCATGCGATGGCCCATATTAAATACCTGGAACATTTCATGCCAATCCGTTCCGCTCTCCTCCTTTATTAAGTTAAACAGTGGAGGAATGGGCAAGAGGTTATCCTTAATGATATGAAGGTTTTGTGCAAAATGAAGAATTTTCGTTTGAGCGCCACCACTGCAGTGCACCATTCCTTTAACCGCATCTCTATGCTCAGCTAAAATAGCCTTAATTAAAGGAGCATACGTTCGGGTGGGAGATAAAACGAGTTTTCCCGCATCTATGGGCGATCCCTCTACCGTATCCGTTAGTTTTTTAGTTCCGCAATACGTAACCGAATCAGGCAAAGCATTGTCGTATGTCTCCCTGTATTTACTTCGATATTCACCAGAAAATACATCATGCCTAGCGCTGGTTAATCCATTGCTTCCCATGCCACCATTGTATGTGTTTTCATAGCTTGCTTGTCCATAACTAGCAAAGCCAACAATAACCTGACCGCCTGCAATATTTGCATTGTCAACCACATCCTTTCTTGGCATGCGTGCAGCCAAAGTGCTATCCACTATGATGCTCTTAACAAGATCACCTACATCCGCCGTTTCTCCGCCAGTGCTATATAATTCAATGCCATGCTCTCGCATGTTTTGGCAAAACTCCTCTGTACCATTTATTAAAGCAGCAATAACCTCTCCCGGAATCAAATTTTTGTTTCTACCAATGGTACTGCTCAATAGGAAGGGCCCCGTATGTCCCACACAAAGTAAGTCATCTGTATTCATAACAATAGCATCTTGCGATATGCCCTTCCAAACAGAAAGATCTCCAGTTTCCTTCCAATAGGCATAAGCTAAACTGCTTTTGGTACCGGCACCATCCGCATGCACAATATTGCACCAGTCCTTTTGGCCACCCATTATATCAGGAATAATTTTACAAAAAGCTCTTGGGTAAAGCCCCTTGTCTATGGTTGCAATAGCCGCATGAACATCTTCCTTTTGGCTACTAACCCCACGCAAATTATATTTTTCTGACATTGGCACAAAGTTATGATATTTTTAAATATTCTGGTTATTGAAATCCAATGATTTACAAGCTGTATTTGACCTTTAAAAACCAATGTATTGAAACTTATTCAATAGGAAAAGGAATTCATTAAGGCATCCTTGTTTTAGATTTTTAGGAGCCCTAAAAATCAATAAAATACCAATAAAAAGATGTACTTTTGGACCAATGAGAATAAGATTAAAAGTTGGATTGTTTGCAGCCGCATTTTGTTCTGTGATTTCAAAGACTCATGCAGAAGTTTCGCAGGCAGAAATCATCGAAGCTCCAAGAGCCATGGACCCAACGAATTGGGACTGGGCTTTTATTCTTATTGTTGCCTCCTTAATCCTAGTACTAGGTATCATTATTCGACTGATAGCACTTGGGTCAAGCGCCGAAAAACTAAATCGATAGATTGTTTAGAACTAGTCTACTCAAGAACACCTAAACCTTTGTTGTTTTATATGTTTTGATACATAGATTTAACAAAAAACTAAACGCTTTCTTATTCCTCGCAAAAAAACTTGTGAGTGCGAATGGAAGTAGTAATTTTGCTCTTCGAAAAACAGTCTGTTTGTATCAGTAATGAGAAAAAATTTGATGAACGGTTTCTACACAGCTTTAGCAGCAATTATTGCCTTGACTCCCAATGCAATCTTAGCCGCCGATATTGTGGAACCACCAAAACCTTTTGGACCCAGTAATTGGGATTGGACCAGCATTTTATATACGGTTTTAGCCCTCGTTATTATCTTTGTTTGTGCCAGAGCGTTCGATATTGCCAAAGTTACAGAATCAGCAACAGGTAAAAAGGTAATTGATTGGAATAAAACAAATGCCCTAATTGGTGTATTTGTTTTTATTTTATTGGCTATTGGTTGTTGGTACGAATTCGCTTACCATTCCAAATACACCTTACTTAGTAATTCGGCCTCAGAGCATGGAGAAACCATTGATTCCATGTTTATGTGGACCTTTGGATTCACATTTGTTGTGTTCTGCATTACCGAATTTTTGCTCTTTTATTTCATGTGGAAATACAGTTACAAAGAAGGTAAAAAAGCAGAGTACTATTTTCACAACAACAAATTAGAATTAATATGGACCATAATACCTGCCATTGTTTTAACCTTTTTAGTTTTAAGGGGATTTAACACGTGGAGCAAGATTACTGATATAGACGAGGAAAATTCAGAAAAGATTGAAGTATTTGCATATCAATTTGGTTGGAAGGCGCGTTACCCAGGTGCAGATAATAAACTTGGAAACAATAACTACAATTTAATTTCAGCGACCAATCCCTTGGGCATTGCATCTACTACTCATGCCGAAGAACTTATGGTAACCTTATCCGAGGATACCGCATCTGCATCAGCTAAGTTAGCCAATATCGAAACTCAAATCGGTATCTGGGCAAAAGAATACGATCAATTGAATCAAGGGAGATATGCTTATCCCGATAAACTAAAGACAGCCAAAACAAAATACGAAGACGGCAAAAGCGGAGCTTACGAGAGAGAACTTAGAAAAGAAATCAAGCGAAAGTCAACCGCACTATCCAGAATCAAAAAATACATGGCAAAAAAAGACTGGTTTAATAATGACGGTTTGGATGATCTCATTACCAATGAAATTGTGCTCGTTAAGAATCAACCCTATCTTTTTAAATTTAGAGCGAGAGATGTTATTCACTCCGCATACATGCCAGAATTTAGAGCACAAATGAATTGTGTGCCAGGCATGGGAACCCAGTTTGGTTTTACTCCAATTAAAACAACCGCAGAAGCAAGAGTTGAAAAAGGAAAAGAAGACTTCGAATACTATTTATTTTGTAATAAAATATGTGGCGCCGCCCACTACAATATGAAAATTAAGGTAACAGTTGTAGATACCAAAGCAGAGCAATTAGCCTGGATTGGGGAGCAAGCACCTTTATATGTTGAACAAAAATCAGATACTCCAACTGAAACTATTACCGAAGAGGGAATAGTACAGGAGGAAGCTGTAACAATAAATTAAAATTAGATTAGAATTATGAGTACTGCAACAGCACACGTTGAACACACAGAACACCATCATAAGGAAAGCTTTATAAGCAAGTATGTATTTTCGATGGATCATAAAATGATCTCCAAACAATTTCTTATAACAGGAATTATTATGGGTATCATAGGAATGGCAATGTCATTGTTATTCCGTCTTCAATTAGCTTGGCCAGACGAGCAATTTGGAATCCTTGAAATGCTCTTAGGAAAATGGGCCGTTGATGGAAAATTAGATCCAAACTTTTATATGGGTTTGGTAACCATACACGGAACGATTATGGTATTTTATGTACTTACTGCAGGACTGAGTGGAACATTTAGTAACTTACTCATTCCATTACAGGTAGGTGCCAGAGATATGGCTTCGCCCTTCATGAATATGTTAAGCTACTGGTTCTTTTTTCTATCAAGTGTAGTTTTAATGAGTTCAGTTTTTGTTGAAACCGGGCCAGCTTCAGGTGGATGGACCGTATATCCTCCTTTATCAGCCTTAGAAAAAGCCATGCCAGGTTCAGGACTTGGAATGACCCTTTGGTTGGCAGCCATTGTATTATTTATTATCTCAGCATTACTTGGAGGTATTAATTACATCAGTACCGTTTTAAACATGAGAACCAAAGGAATGAGCATGAACAGAATGCCTTTGACCATTTGGGCTTTCTTTTTAACCGCTGTACTCGGTTTGTTATCATTCCCAGTATTATTAGGTGCCGGACTATTCCTCATTTTTGATCGAAGTTTTGGTACGAGTTTTTACCTTAGTGATATTTTCATAGAAGGAGTAGGAGCAATGGAAAATGTTGGTGGAAGTCCAGTTCTTTATCAGCATTTATTCTGGTTCTTAGGTCACCCAGAAGTATATATCATTTTAATGCCAGCATTAGGGATTACCTCAGAGGTAATATCAACCAACGCAAGAAAACCAATTTTTGGTTATACAGCTATGGTTATCTCCTTGCTAGGAATCTCGTTTTTGAGCTTTATTGTATGGGGACATCACATGTTCATCACAGGTATGAATCCATTCCTAGGAGGAGTGTTTATGATACTCACGCTGGTCATTGCGGTGCCATCAGCCGTAAAAGTCTTTAACTATTTAACAACCTTATGGAGAGGTAATCTTCGTTTTACACCAGCCATGTTATTCTCTATTGGTTTAGTATCCTTCTTTATTTCGGGAGGTTTGACAGGTATTTACTTAGGGAATGCTGCACTAGATATTCCTATGCATGATAGTTATTTTGTTGTAGCTCACTTCCACTTGGTTATGGGTAGTTCTGCAATTTTTGGAATGTTTGCCGGAATTTACCATTGGTTCCCACGAATGTTTGGTAGAATGATGAACAAGACCCTCGGTTATTTTCACTTTTGGATCACCTTTGTAACAGCCTATCTTGTTTTCTTCCCAATGCATTTTATGGGATTAGCAGGAGTACCACGTAGGTACTATCAATTTACCTTATTGCCAGAATTTGATGTGTGGATGGATGTAAATATATTAATTACAGTTTCCGCATTAATTGCTGGAGCAGCTCAGCTTTTATTCATCTATAACTTTTTCTACAGCATCTTTAAAGGTCCTGTATCAGTCCAAAACCCTTGGCAGAGTAATACACTAGAATGGAGTTCTCCTGTAGAACGTATACACGGAAACTGGCCTGGAGCTATTCCAGAGGTTTACAGAGGACCTCACGAGTACGCTCGTCCAGATAGAGAATCAGATTTCTTCCCTCAACACGAACCAGACGAAACAGCTCCAGAAGTATACGAGCCAAATAAAACCAAACCCGTACCAAAGAAAGAAGAAGAACCTTCCGCAGTGTTCTTTAGTGCGATTAAAAAAGTCTTTGGTTTTAGATAAATCTTAAAAATTAATTAAAAAGGGCTTCAATGAAGCCCTTTTTTTATCTCCAATAGTTGTGTTAAAAGAGTATACAAGTTTTCAAAAAGTAGGCAGATTCACCATTATTTGTGTCTATCTGTTATTTTTATTGGGAGGCTTGGTACGTGCAACTGGAAGTGGAATGGGTTGCCCAGACTGGCCAAAATGCTTTGGTTTAATTATTCCGCCCACATGCGAGTGCCAGTTAGAACCAGGATATAAAAATATATTTCTTAAAAAGCGCTTGTCAAAAGTAGAGCGCATGGTAAAAACCTTACGTGCTTTTGGAATGGATGAAAGGGCAAATTCAATTGAAAACAACAAGCAAATTTTAGAGCCAGAAGCATTTAATGCCCCCAGAGCATGGATTGAGTATATCAATCGAATCTTTGGTGTTTTGAGCGGATTATTTGCTCTGCTTATGCTCATCCTATCCTTCCGTTTCCTTAAGTCAAAAACAAAGGTTTTTGGGTGGACTGCACTCGGCTTTATGTTACTATTAATAAATGCTTGGCTGGGATCTATTGTAGTGGCTACAAATCTTTTGCCTGGTATTGTAAGTATTCATTACCTAGCTGCATTTTTATGCATATTTTCCTTTATTAAAGCCATTCATATAGATCGTAATTTTAAGAGTAAGTTAGATTTTACGCATGTTTCAAAGGCATTGTTATATGTTTATTTTATACTCGCCTTTGGTGTGGTTCTGCTAGGTACATATTCTAGAGAACTCGCCGATATCCTTAAAAGCGAAGGAGCTCATATATTAAATGGAGAGCTTAATTATTCAGCCATGGGTTTAGGCTTTGCTTTCCATAGATACCTTCCATTTGTCCTATTATCTATTACCATTTATCTCTATTTAAAGGTTACTGCTCAAGGCTTAAAACCGCGATTAATACTGTTAGTTGGGCTATTTATCATTGCTCAGCTTATTTTAGGAGCCATCAATATTAAATGGGTCTTACCCCCCTGGTCACAAACCCTGCATATTTTCTTTGGTAGTACATTACCCATACTCATATTTATACTTTTATTGCTTAACAAACAATGGCGCAATCAACCATAAAATCCATAATAAAACTCGTCAAATTTAGGCTCTCAGCATCCGTCGCTGGCAGCGCAATTTTTGGATACATTATTTCATGTAAGTGGAACGGTAACGGATTTTTATCCTCCAATTTCGATTGGGCTGTCATGTGGGGAGTTTTCCTTGGTGGTATGCTTCTTACCTTCGGTTCTAATGGATTAAACCAAGTGATTGAAAAAGAGAATGATGCCATAATGAATAGAACCTCTGGTAGACCCGTAGCAACGGGTGCCATGAGTCCCAAGTTTGCTCTTATTGTAAGTTGGTTAATGGCTCTATTGGGTATTATTATCCTTCAAGTTTTCACCACTTTTGCCGCTACATTCGCAGGAATTCTATCATTTTTTATTTATGTATTCCTATACACCCCCTTAAAGCAAAATACGCCCTTGTCTGTTATGGTAGGTGCAATACCCGGAGCATTGCCTCCATTGATTGGTTACTTAGCTTTTACAGGTAAATTAGACTATCCAGGAACCCTTCTTTTCCTCGTTCAGTTCTTTTGGCAGTTCGCGCATTTTTGGGCCATTGCTTGGATTCTCCACGACGATTACCAGAAAGTGGGCTATTGGATGCTTCCAACTAAAAGTGGACGATCTAAGTCAAGTGCAAGTCAAATTTTAATCTACACCGTCATTCTTATTTTATCCAGCATGATGCCCGTTTACTTTGTATACAAGAACATTGATATGCAAAATGGAATAGGACAATTTGCCCTGGTAATATCTTTGGGAATAATGTTATTATTCTTTGCTTACAAACTATATCAAAACTTAGATGTTAAAAGTGCAAAGAGATTGATGTTTGCCAGTTTAATCTACAATCCACTTATTTACCTCACATATATAATTTTCTAAAATGACCAGTACAAACACCCCAAAATTTAAACTAAAAAAAGAGCAGTATGATGTTGCTCCCGTGAGTTTTAATACAGCCATATTCATTATTGCCAGTTGCATGCTTTTTGCAGCCTTAATAAGCGCATATTTAGTTCATCAACCTGATGGTTTGGCAAAACAAACCTGGACTGTTTTTGAACTCCCTATGGCCTTTATGGCATCTACTATCATTGCTGTTTTGAGTAGTGTGACAATTTATTTGGCTTATCTGTTTGCAAAAAAAGACGAGCTCAAGAAGAATAAATTATTTCTTGTTTTGAGTCTTGCATTGGGTTTAGCTTTTTGTATTTCACAGTTCATGGGTTGGCAAGCGCTAACCGCCATGAACCTTACCTTTGTGAATCCCCGGCCGGCAGATATTAGTGCAAGTTATATCTATGTCATTACAGCCCTTCATTTAATTCATGTATTCGGTGGTATTGTACTGTTAACAGTAACTTTAGTGCGATCGTTTCAGTTTAAAGTTCACAAAAAACAGATCACCTTAATGCAAGTATCACATACTTATTGGCATTTTGTCGGAATTTTGTGGTTTATGTTATATTTATTCATTTATTTCGCACAATAGAATCTATTAGATGGCAAATCATTCTCAAACTCCAAACGCATTCGAAAACCAGACCATGTGGGCTGGGGGTCGTTCTCCGTTTAATGTGAGTTACGGAAAGTTGATGATGTGGATCTTTTTATTATCAGATGCATTCACATTCTCCTCTTTATTAGTGCAATACGGAGCCCAGCGCTTTAGTAATGTAGTTTCTCCAATAACCACGGAGTGGCCAGATCCCGCAAGTATTTTTAATCATTTCCCATTCATGCATGGGCTTCACTTACCCCTATTATTTGTGAGTGTAATGACCTTCATACTTATTGCCAGTTCTGTAACTATGGTTCTAGCTGTTGAAGCAGGTCATCGAAAAAGTAAGAAAGAAGTCGTTCGTTACATGGTATATACCATTATTGGTGGAGCCGCCTTCCTTGGATGTCAGGCATGGGAGTGGGTAACTTTCATTCACGAAGGAGCAAGATTGGATAGCAATACGTTTGGAATTACAGCACAAGGAAAAGAACATTTAGGAAAATTATCCTTTGGTGATCATTTTGAATGGATGTTGGGAGATCGAACGAATGGTCCCGTACCTTTCGCAGCCTTATTTTTCATAGTAACTGGATTTCATGGTTTTCATGTATTTAGTGGAGTAGTAATAAACGTGGTTGTCACCATTATGGCCTATAAAGGTGTTTTTGAAAAACGTGGACATTACGAAATGATTGAAAAAGCAGGTCTTTACTGGCACTTTGTAGACCTAGTGTGGGTTTTTGTATTTACCTTCTTCTATTTAATTTAACGATAAACAAAACAGCAATATGGAATTTTATAATAAACCAGGCGAATATGACGCCATAAATTATATACCACCAGGAGAAAGCCATGGAACGAAAGAACTGTGGAAGACCTTTTGGATTCTATTGGGAATTACGATTTTTGATTTTATTATTTACTTTGCTATGGATCCAGGAGGATGGAGAAATTTCATTTTTATCTTCTTTGGCCTCGTAAAAGCCTATTTTATTGTAGGAGCATTCATGCACATGAAATACGAAAAAATCACCTTGGCCTTAATTATTCTAGTGCCAGTAGTTTTTATTTTTGGATTAATAGCAGGCCTTCTCTACGAAGGAAATGCCATTACTTGGGCTAAATGGTAAACAAAAGCTCAAATACAAACATCTTAAAAAAATGGGCCGCTTTTGCGGCCTTAATTATTTTACCTGCCATAGGTATTTATTTTATTGCTAAAGCACAATGGATCCATGAGCCATTGCTTTACTACTCCCAAGGCTATTCCGGCGAGGATAAAACACAAACCCACACAGTCAATGATATCGTTCTTCAGGACCATCATGGCAAATCCGTAAGTATGGATAGCTTTAAGTCATCCATTCTTATGGCAAACATATTCTTTGCAAGTTGCCCTCAAGTGTGCCCAGAGATGAACAAACAAGTTCAATCCGTGGCCGAGCTCTTTGTAGAAAATCCAGATGTACGGTTCCTAACAGTGACCATAGATCCAGAAAGAGATAGTATTCCAGAATTAAAAAAAGTAGCCGACTATTTTAATGCCGACGTATACAAAAGACAATTCTGTACAGGAAGTAAAAGTGAAATATACGATTGGGCTATTAATGACCTAATGCTTGCCGCCGAATCCTCACCAACTGATGATTTTATTCATGACGACAAAGTAGTTATCATAGATAAAGAAGGCCACATTAGAGGAATCCTACCAACCAGAGCTAAAACAAAAGCACAGCGTTTAGAGTTAATTAAACGAATACAAGACGACATAGATAATTTAGTATATGAGTACCGAAAAAAAGAGTTGGATAAGCGATAAGAATTTTTTCTGGCTAACCGTAGGTATAACTGCAGGAGTCATCAGCATTGTGGTCTTGTTAAAATTTCTACCTGATGCCTTTAGACCAAATTTTGAGTTTGCAAAGCACTTGCCCCTGGCAAACGCTATCATAAACACAACAGTAGGTGTTTTTATCTTTTTTGGCTACCGTGCAATACGATTTGGTAAAAACAAAGCAGCCCATCAAAAATGGATGCTCGCAGCTTTTATTTTATCCGCTTTATTCCTGCTAAGCTATGTAGTCAAAGGAATGGTGCTGCCCGAAACTAAATACGGAGGAGAAGGCGCCTTGAAATACGCCTATTTCTTCATTCTAATAAGTCATATTTTGCTCGCCGCTATTATTCTTCCTATGGTACTTTATACACTTTACTTTGCTTCTCAAGGTAACTATGTAAAACATAAGAAGATTGCACGTATCACATTTCCTATTTGGATGTATGTAGCCATCACTGGCCCATTGGTTTATTTGCTAATTTCCCCTTATTATAACTTTTAAAAAGAGTATCTTTGTACTATGAAAAAAGTAATTTTAATTACATTCTTCGCAATCAGTGCAGTGGGTACTGTTCAGGCTCAATGCCCCATGTGTAAAACAGCACTGGAAAGCAATAGAGATGGAGCAGTAACAAAACCTACCGTTGGAAACGGAATAAATAAAGCCATTCTTTTCTTGATGAGTATGCCATATGTTTTACTCGGAGGAGCTGGAGCTGCTTATTACTACAAAAGAAAAAACAAATGAGGCTAAAACATCCACGCCCTAAGTGGATGAGTTTCTTTCTTGAAAAATGTCCCAGATGTGGCAAAGGACCTGTTTTTTTATATTCCGTATTTCATATTTTTAAATTTACCGAAACTCATTCGTATTGTTCCAAATGTGCACTAAACTATGAGCCAGAAACGGGATTTTTCTTTGGCGCCATGTATTGGAGTTATGCCATGCTTGTTGGATTAGCAGTAATCACAGCTATTTCAGGCACATACTTAGGTTTAGGAGAAATGCTGTATTGGGGAATTCCCTCACTCATTGTGGTTTTGCTACCATGGATATTTCGGTACAGTCGCATGCTTATGCTTTACGTCGTATATCCAATTATGCATAAGAATAGATTTGAAAAAAAAGGACATTAAAGATTAGAATTAAATTCACTCTAATCTCTCCATAAACTGGAGAACAGTGAAATAACGAGGGCCACAATAAGGAGATCTACTCCAATCAAAAATCCTATATCATTGTAAACCGAAGGAACTAAAACCGGATTTAAACATTTAATGGTTCCTCTAGACCCAATAAGTATAAGAGGAATAGCTGCAGGAAGGCTCAAAACAGGAAATACAACCATTCCCCAAGCCGATTTGCTCGAAAGAGCACTGGTAAAAGTAAAAATGGTTCCCAAGCCAATCGAAACCAAAAGCATTAAGCCCGTAAAAACGCGCGTATGTTCCAAGGGCCAATCATTTAAGAATACAAAAACAGCCAAGGCCCAAACGCACATAAGAATGGAGATTATCCAGGAATAGATTAGTTTACCCCAAATAATAGTTCCCGCAGAAGCCAATTGATAGATATATAACCAACGGCCACGGTCTTGATTTAAAAAAGCCTTACTAACCGCCAGTTGTGTTCCAATGACAGAGCAAAATAGCAAGAGAACAATCCAGGACTTTCCGCCCATAGTAGGGTGAGCTATAAAAGCAATATATCCCAAAATAACCATTTGTAAAAAGCCACTCAAAAGCATTCCAGGGTTTTTAAGATCATATTTAATCTCAAATGAAATCCACGATATAAGATGAGTATAGTTTTTCAAATTAAACCTCTTTTTGAACTATTTTTGCCAAACGCAACGCAAAAATACGTTATAAACCATGTCAAATCACATCGATCATTTAAGCCCTTCAGAAAAAGAACTTGTTAGATTATCCCCTCTTTATGTTTCAGCATTAATAGCTGGTGCAGATGGAGATTTTAGTTCGGATGAAAAACAAAGAACATTTGAATTAGTCCATATCAAAACCTTTAGCGAAAAGTTTGGATTGAAAGATTTGTACTCCTCCTTAGATGCTCATGTCGAAGAAGATTTACGCAAATTAATTGCTCAACTTCCCAAAGTACAAGCCGATAGAAATAACTTTTTAGTCGCAAAAATTGAAGCCTTAAACCCAGTGTTAAAAAATATAGAATTCGCTTATTCCCACCGCTTATACAAGAGCTTAAAAGAATTTGCTCATTATATAGCTAATGCAGATGGGGGTTTTTGGAGCATGGGTAGCGTAAGTAAGGCAGAAGAAGAGTTCTTGCCTTTAGATATGCTTAGCGAACCACAAAAAGCAGAATAGTTAATGAAAAAAACCATTTCAAAAATACTCATAGCAAACAGAGGCGAAATAGCCATACGTGTTATGCGCACTTGTCGCGAGATGGGGATTAAATCAGTAGCTGTTTATAGCGATGCAGATAGAAATGCAGTACACACTAGTTATGCCGATGAAGCCATTGCTTTGGGTGGCAATACCAGTGCCGAAAGTTATTTAAAGGGAGATAAGATTATAGCGATAGCCAAGTCCGTTGGAGCCGATGCCATACATCCCGGATATGGATTTTTGAGTGAAAATGCAGATTTTGCTCGGAACTTAAGTGAAAATGGCATTATACTCATTGGCCCATCGCCCGAAAGCATGGAAGTAATGGGCAGTAAAATAGCCAGTAAACAAGCCGTAGAAAAATTTGGAGTGCCCTTGGTTCCAGGAATAAACGAGGCCATCACAGATAAAAACAATGCTTTAGAAATCGCAAAAGAAGTTGGATTTCCTGTTTTGGTAAAGGCCAGTGCCGGTGGCGGTGGTAAGGGCATGAGAATTGTTAATCAAGCCAACGATTTTTTTGAAGCATTAGAAACCGCGCAAAACGAAGCTCGAAATAGCTTTGGAGATGATGCCATTTTTATTGAAAAGTTTGTAGAGAAACCTCGACATATCGAATTTCAAATTCTAGCAGATAACCACGGAAATGTCATTCATTTGATGGAACGCGAATGCAGTATTCAAAGGCGTCATCAAAAATTGGTAGAGGAAGCCCCTTGCCCTATCATGACCGAAGACCTCCGTGAAAAAATGGGGGAGGCCGCTGTAAATGTCGCAAAAGCCTGCAATTATTCAGGTGCTGGAACCGTTGAGTTTTTGGTAGGAGCCACCGGCGATTTTTACTTCTTAGAGATGAATACTAGGCTTCAAGTAGAACATCCCGTAACCGAGCTAATAACCAATTTAGATCTAGTAAAAGAACAGATACAAGTGGCTCAAAATGAACGGCTAAATATCAGTCAAGAAGAAGTAACCATCAACGGACATGCCTTTGAGTTAAGAGTATGTGCCGAGGACCCCTACAATAATTTTTTACCTAATATTGGAAAAATTGGGACATATTCCCTTCCGCAAGGGCCAGGAGTTAGGGTAGATGATTGCGTGGAATCAAATATGGAAATACCCATTTACTACGATAATATGATTGCTAAGCTTATTGTTCATGCGCCCAGCAGAGAGCAAGCTGTTCAACGCATGCTTAGAGCCATTAGCGAGTATAAAATTACGGGAATTCAAACAACATTAGAATTTGGAACTTTCGTATTCAAACACCCTCAATTTCTATCAGGAGACTTTGATACCAACTTTATTGCAAATTATTTTAAGGGAGAAGAGCCTGTAGACTCATTAGAAGAGGAAGAGGTATTGGCCCTATCAATGGTTGCTGCTAACCTTAAAGGTTCTTCCAATGCGCCAAATAAATCAAATTCAAACCAAACGAAATCTTCTTGGGTAAAAAGAAGAACATTGAGATAAGGAGAGATATGGCGATCACAAAAATTTATATCGCCGATGATTTTCATGCATCTCTTTTGAGTGGGCTTGATTTAATTGGAATAGAATACATTTATCATCCAGAAGCCACCAGAGAAACAATTATTGAAAACCTAAACGGCAGTGCAAATGCCCTGCTTTTGAGAAGTAAAATTACCGTAGATGAAGCGTTTTTGGCAGAAATCAGCTCCCTAGAATTCATAGGAAGAGGTGGAGCAGGTATGGATAATATTGACCAAGAGGCCTGTAAGCAAAAAGGCATTCTCTGTTTTAATGCGGGTGAGGCAAATGCCATAGCTGTAGCCGAGCACTCCTTAGGAGTGCTTCTCTCCCTAATCCGGAACATTACCAGTGCGCATTCAGAAGTCCGAAAAAAAATTTGGCAAAGAGAGCAGAATAGAGGCATAGAGCTTGCAAGTCTTAAGGTAGGAATTATAGGTTTTGGAAATACAGGTTCTTATTTTGGCCATGTGCTGTCATCTTTGGGTAGTAAAGTTCTTGCCTATGATAAATATAAAAAAGGCTTTGAAAAAGGGAGTGTTAAAGAGTGTGAACTTAACGAGCTATTCGAAAATGCCGATGTAATCAGCCTTCATATCCCTTTAAATAATGATACGAGACAATGGATAAATAGCGATTTTATCCGAAAGTTCAAAAAACCTATTTTTTTAATGAATATGAGCCGTGGAGGAATTGTTTGTTTTAAATCTGTCATTGAGGAGTTAGAAAAATGTAAAATACGAGGCTTTGGGACCGATGTTTTAGAAAATGAGAAACTACAGACACTTAGCCCAGAACAGTCATCTATATTCGAATTAGCTGCATCAAAAAATAAGGTGATTTTTACTCCACACATTGCAGGTTGGACCAAAGAAAGTTACCAGAAAATTTCAGAGGTATTGCTCATGAAAATTAAAAAATATGTTTGATCCGAATTAAAAAGGGATATAATATGAAGAGAGATTATAAATTTAAACTTTGCCCAGATGAGTTTTGGTTTCAAAAAAAGAGTGAAAAGTTGCCATTTCTTCTTGATTTTAAGTTGCATTTAAGCCCGAAAAGAGGTAAAATTGCTCCTTGGTTCGATGAGAAGTTGTTTTTCACGGATAAACGGAAGAATATTATGATAAATAAAAGTACTCTATTAAGAATTTTAAGTGTCCTCCTGTTTGTAGGGTTTGGTTGCTTAAAAGCTCAACAATTTGCAGAATTAAAGGTGGTTGTTACTACAGAAGATGGTAAGCCCTTTAAAGGAGCATCTGTTCTTGCAAAGCAAGGAGGTATAGAGCGTGATGCTGGAACTTCAAACTCAGATGGAAATGTTTATTTTACTACATTAATACCTGGGGTATATGACATTATTGTAAATGCAGAAGGTTTTGCCCAAAGAGAAGAAAGTGGAAGAAACCTTACGACTGGTTTGAATAATGATGCTAGCTTCATTTTATCAAAAACCAAGGATTTCAAAATTATTAAAATTCAAGCCAAGAAAAGTGTGACGAATTTGAATGAAAATAAGAATGAAATAAGTGGAGATCGCGCCATTATTTCAGGAGCCAGAGGAATTGGAGCAGTATCTAGAACAAATGCAGCCATAAATACAGCCAACGGTGCTACCAGTGTAAGAGGTTCTCGAACCGATGCTTCGGGTACGTATGTCGATGGAATGAGAGCTATTGGAGGTGGAGCCGTTCCATCACTAGGTGTTCAGTCAATAGCCGTTCAAGTAGGAGGTATCCCCGCACAGTATGGAGATTTAACTGGAGGAGCTTTTACCTATACAACTAAGGGTGTTACGGGTAAATTTAGAGGAGCAGCGGAAGCCATTACAAGTACAGGCCTAGATCCTTATGGCTATAACACCATCGAGGGTTTCTTCTCAGGACCCCTTTGGAAAAAGAAGTACCAAGGAACCAATAGCGCAGGGAAAAGAGTAACTAAAGAATATGTAAAGCTAGGGTTTACATTGAATGGAAATATTGGTTATTTTAAAGATGCCAACCCCACTCGAACGGGAGTATACGTAGTTAAAGAAGACAAGTTAAATGAATTAGAAGAAAATCCATTAACCATTACGCCACAGGGATTTGTTCATAATGCATCTTTCTTGACATCTGATGATATAGAAAATGTGAAAGCTCGACCAAACTCAGCCTTAGGTTCGGGTAACTTTATAGGTAAATTAGAGTTCAAGCCAAACAACAATATTAATCTTACAGGGTATGCAAGTTATTACTATACATCACGTAGAAATAATTCCAATTCATTAATGAACTTTAATAATAATGGTCGGTCTGATAATCAGACAATACGTTCCTATTTAAAATTCACGCAGAAATTTAAGACAGATCCAGAAAGTAGTTTGAAGGATGCCTTTTACACCGTAAGAGCAGAATATCAAAATGCATCATCCAAGGGAAGAGATGCTACCCATCTCGATAATATTTTTAATTATGGATATGTTGGAAAATTCTCCCGATATCAAACCGAGAGATATGCTTATGATAACTATGACTCCAGACAAAATCCAAATAGAAAGCCCACACGCGTGGTTGATCAGAATGGAAATGTAGTTGAGCTAACAAATGCATGGTATCAAGAAGGGTTTATAGATACTTTAATGACCTTTCAAGCAAGTGACTTAAATCCTCTAAGAGCAAAATATACCCAAAATGTATATGACTTCTTTAACGAAAGAGGCGGAAGAATAACCAACCCTACGGTTGTTCAGGTAAACCAAGGCTTGTTAAATGGATTTAATCCAAATAATGTGTATTCGTTATGGGGAACACCCGGTGGTATCACATCCGGTTTTAACAAGAGCCAGACAGAACGATATAGCTTATTTGCCTTAGGTCAAATGAAATATCAGCCCAAGCGTTTGGAAGGTGGAGACGAGAGAACTCCGCATGACCTGCAAGCAGGATTATATTACGAACAGCAGTTCTCAAGAGCTTATGGCTTAGGGGCTAATGGTCTTTGGATTTTAATGAACCAATTGGCGAACAACCATATTGGTGAACTAGATAAAACTAGTGCAATCTTAAATTATGATGCCAATGGCGTTTTTGGTGATACGGTGCGATACAATCGATTAATTAATTATTCAGAACAAAGTGCCTTTGACCGCAACCTAAGAAACTCGTTAATAGCTGATGGAGCAAGAGATGTATACGGAAATGAATACAACGAAAGTTCGTTTATTGACGTAAATTCCTTAGATCCTTCTACCTTTAAGGTAGACTACTTCTCCGCAGATGAATTGTTAAATAACGGAAACAGCTATGTGAGTTATTATGGATACGATCACCTTGGAAACAAAGTGAATGGAAAACCAGATATTGACGCATTCTTAAAAGATCCAGCAAAAAGAACCATTGGAGCATTTCAACCAGTATATATTGCGGCATGGTTGCAAGATCAAGTTAAATTCAGAAACTTAGTATTTAGAGGCGGGGTTCGTATGGAAAGATATGACGCCAACCAATTAGTTATAAAAGACCCCTACAGTTTATATCCCGTTAAAACAGCAGGTGAAGTAAAAGATATCAATGGTTTAAATATTGACCATCCGTCAAATATTGGAAACGACTACAAAGTATACGTTAATAATATAGACAACCCTACCAAAGTAATTGGTTATAGAAATGGAGATAACTGGTTTAATGCAGATGGTTCCGAGCAAAAAAATCCTGAGTTTTTAGCCAACCAAACCAACAATGGTAGAATTGCTCCTTTCTTAGTAAATCCAAAACAAGATGACATAACTAAAGAAACATTTGAAGATTTTACCCCAGTGATAAATATATTGCCACGTTTATGGTTCTCATTTCCATTGGTTCCAAATGAAAAGTCTTTTTATGTATCCTATGATGTACTGGCGCAAAGACCGAATCAAGGAGCATCATTCTTGACTATTGATGAGGTATTTTATCTTAAGAATCGTCAAGGAAGAACCATTTCAAATGGAAACCTTCAGCCTAGATTAAAGACCGATTACGAAATTGGATATAAGCAGATATTTGGCAGTAAAGGGAGAAATAAAAGAAAAAACATGGCCTTAGAATTGGCCGCTTCTTACAGTGAAGTGAGACAAGATTTTGGTTTGTATCAAATTAATAATGGATACCCTGTAACGTATACCACCTATAGAAATATTGATTTCTCAACCATCACTGGTTTTAGAGCAGGATTATTCGTTAATGATTTAGGTCCCTTATCTGTTTCAGTAAGTTACCAATTGCAATTTGCTGATGGTACAGGATCAAATATTAACTCACAGCAAGCTCTTATTCAATCCAACCAACCCAATTTACGAAACGTGATACCATTGGGTAGTTTAGATGTAAGACATTCATTAAAGACATCTGCGACCTTTGCTTGGTCTGGAGGAATTGACCCATATACACGAAAGAAAAGGTATAAAGGTCCAGCAAACTTGGAAAAATACCTAGAATTTGCAAGTTTAAATATTATTAGCAATGCTTATAGTGGTTTGCCTTATACACCTACATTGAACCCTGTTCAGATTGGTGCAGTGCAAAGAGCTCAAATCAAGGGATCTCCTTTTGGCGCAAGAATGCCATGGCAAAATACCTTTGATATTAATATTACCAAAGGGTTCTTAATTAACAGAAAGACCAAAGATAATCCCCTCGTTGTTTCCGTATTTCTATGGGTTCAAAATGTCTTAAACACCAAAAATACAGTGGGAGTATTTCCATATACAGGAGCTGCTTTGGACGATGGTTTCTTAAATTCTCCAGCAGGTCAGTTAGTGGTAGAAAGCCAAGTGGCTGCTCAAAGTTATGTAGACCTATACAAAACACTCTTAAACTCATACACAGGAAACTTTGCAAGACCTCGAAACGCAAGAATAGGAGTGAGGTTTAATTTTAACTAATACGAAGAAAAAAGAAAAATGATGAAAAGATTAATTATAGTTTTGGTAATGCTTAGCGTAGGGTTAAACCTTTCGGCAAGGCCAAATAGAGGCATTACTCCTCGAACTAAGAATCAAAAACAAATCGACCGTACATCATCCTGGGGCAATACCTGTTCACCTGCCTCTCAAAGTACAGATTTGGATATCAATAACGTAAGAACTAAAATTCTTAATGGGGGAGATATGTGGTGGGATTTGAACAATCCTAAATATGAAGTACCTAAAGTAAATGATCCAAACGCAGTAAGAAAGCATAGCTTGTTTTCTGGAGCCTTATGGATCGGAGGAAAAGACAATGGAGGAAACTTAAAACTAGCCGCTATGACTTACCGTCAAAGAGGGTCAGATTTTTGGCCAGGTCCTTTAGATACAACCACCTCATCTACTGAGCCTATTCGTTGTGAAACCTATGATAGGCTTTGGAAAATCACGAGATCAGACTTAGAAGAAGCCAAAGAAGACCCCTCAGCAGCAACTGAAGATATTCAATCTTGGCCTGCAAGCTTTAACAGAATTACACGAACAGGTAACGAGGCAAGATACTTGGCTCCCTATTTAGATGTAGATGGTGCACCTGGTTATAATTACTTGAATGGAGACCATCCAGTTTTAGACCATAGAAGACCGGCCAACGAAAATGGTGTTTCGGCACAACCCGATATGTTTATTTGGTTTGTCTATAATGATCGTGGAAATATTCACTCTGAAACTCAAGGCTCTCCAATGGGACTTGAAATTCAAACAACTGCATTTGCCTATGCAACCAATGATGAAATTAATAATATGACCTTCTATACCTCGCAGTTAACCAATAGAGGTTTTAATGATATTGTAGATTGCTACATGGGACAATGGGTAGATGCCGATTTAGGAAACTACTCTGACGATTATGTAGGATGTGATGTTGGACGAAGTCTGGGATATTGCTACAATGGAGACGATGATGACGAAGGAGTTTTAGGGTATGGATTAAATCCTCCAACCGTTGGAGTGGATTATTTTGAGGGTCCAACAGACAATGGAACAGAACTGGGTTTAAGTACCTTTATGTATTACAACAACGATAGTGACCCTATTCGAGGAAATCCGGATGTGGCTATTGAATTTTATAACCTGTTGCAAGGGAAATGGCTCGGTGGTCAAAATGTAACATTTGGTGGAAATGGCCTGGGAGGCTCTCAGCAAACCAAGTATATGTTCTCCGGTGGAACGGATCCCGACTTCCCTGGTCAATGTTGGGATGAAAAATCTGCAGGAAACCAACCTGCTGATAGACGTTTTCTACAATCTACTGGACCCTTTAAAATGGGTGCAGGAGAATCACAAAGAATTACCACAGGTGTGGTATGGGCTAGAACCACAAGTGGAGGTGCAGGAGCCCCATGTAATAGTTCAGCACAAGGAAGTTTAAGTATTCTTAAGCTGGCTTCAGACAAGGCACAAACCTTGTTTAATAATAACTTTAAAATTCTTGATGGACCAGATGCTCCAGATATCGAAATACAAGAATTAGAGAGTGAATTGGTATTAAAAATCTTAAATGCATCATCTGATAAAGTAGAGAACTATGAAGAGACCTACAAGGATGCACTTAATAAGGAAAAGAGTTACAAATTTGAAGGCTATGTGATTTACCAATTAAAAGATGCTACTGTAAATACAGGAGATCTTGAAAATGTAGATAAAGCTAGATTGCTTTTTCAATCAGATGTAAAAAACAAAAGAGCGCAAATTATCAATAAAGTATTTGACCCTAAGTTAAATACTTTGATTCCCGTAGAAAAAGTTGATGGGGCCAATGAGGGAATCACTCATACGTACTCCATTAAAAATGACTTATTCTCAAAATCATCCAATACATCTTTGGTCGATTTTAAGACCTATTACTACATGATTCTTAGCTATGCAGCTATTTCTAATGATACACTTCAGGTAGATCCAGAACAATATTTAGCTGGTCGTAGAAATATTAAAGTGTACAAAGGAGTTCCTCACAAAACAGAATCTGAAAATTTTGGAACGAAGCTTAACTCATCCTTTGGTTCAGGACCTACAATAACTCAAGTAGAGGGAAGAGGTAATGGAGGAAGCATATTAGAGCTATCCAAGGAATCTATCGAGAAAATTTTGAAAGACGGAATAGATCCAACGCCTACATACATTGCTGGATCAGGTCCAGTAAAAGTAAAAGTAGTGGATCCATTGAAAGTTCCAGTGGCAGACTTCGAATTAATTTTTAACGAAAATAGAGCAACAACTGCTGTCCAAAATAAAGATAGTATTTCGGCCAATACTTCCTGGACTTTAATCAATATAACTTCGGGTGATACCATCTTCTCAGATACTACTTTGCAGTACAAATTTGAATCTACCCAAGGAGTACGGTCCTTAAGTAACCCGTCAGAGTTAACTCTTGCGGACTGGGGACTAAGCGTAGAAATTGAGCAAGTTAAAAATCCAGGTGAAGATGCAACGGCAGATCAAGGAAATGGATTACTAGACTGGTCCGTGGAATGGGAAGATAATGGACGACAGTGGTTAACTGCCATTGTAGATAACGATCAACAAAATCAGCCAACCAGTGGAGCCATTTGGACCAATTGGATTAGAGCTGGTGGCTTTGGTAGGGGTTCTACATTTGATCCATTATACCATGATCATTTCTTATCAATATCTCCCAACGTAGATCCGATGGATCCCACCGGCGGATTTGAAAAAATATGGAATGGACGTATTGCGCCATATGTACTTGCAGCAAGAGATAACGGAACGCCAGGAAGAAATACCTACGGCCCAGCAGCTTTTATTGGTGGAATACAAAGCCCAAAACTGGATCATTCTTTATCCCAAATATCAAGTTTCCAATTGATTATTACTCCAGATAAATCGTTATGGACCAAATGCCCTGTGATTGAAATGGGAGAACCCGAAGTAAGGTTAGGTACCCAAGGAAGCATCTTTAAAATGTCAGCAAGAGCAGGAGTATCCGTAGATAAAGATGGAAATACCACTAGTGGAACAGGTTTAGGCTGGTTCCCAGGGTATGCAATTGATTTAGAAACTGGAGAACGACTGCAATTGGCCTTTGGAGAGGACTCTTACCTGCAAGGGGAAAATGGACGAGATATGATATGGAACCCAACCAGTACCGTATATAACGATAATGGAAACTATCCCGCTATTGGAGGTAAACATTATATCTATATTTTTGGAAATAACTGGGGTGGTGTAAACAAACTTCGACCCGGATTTAGATATCTTGGTGAAGAGAACAACTCCTATACTGATTGGTTAAACGAGCTAACCACTTTAAATAATAGCGATAAGCGAAAAGGCTGGGATAATTGCATGTGGATTATACCAACATACCTAGCCAATGGCTATAATATGGATGATGGAGTTCCACCAACAGAGGTTAAATTTACGGTGCACGTTAAAAAAGCGTATACCACAAGATTAGCGCCAGGTCAAACGGCAACCAATAATCAACGTCCAAAATATACCTTCAATACAGCAGATATTGCTCCTACCATTAATAATGAAGAGGGAATTAAAAGTTTAGATTTAGCCAATGTGGTACCAAACCCATACCGAGTATATTCTCAGTATGAGACGAGCCCTATTGACTCAAGAGTTAAAATCACGAACCTTCCCCCAGAAGCAACCATTAGTATTTATGACATGGCTGGTAATTTTGTGCGAAGGTTTAATAAAGCAGATGAATTAACCTATCTCGATTGGGACTTAAAAAACCAATCAAGTGTACCCATTGCAAGTGGTCTATACCTTATTCATATCAAAACCAAAGACCTTGGTGAAAAAATCATTAAATGGTATGGTATCATGCACGAGATTGACTTGGATACATATTAATTAAAAAAGGAGAAAAAGAACGTGAAAAAAACAGCGATAATATTAGGAACACTAGCCATAGCAACAATTGCATTTGCTGGTAACCCAGAACGACAAGGTTCAGGTGGAGCTGCACAATTAACCATTAACTCATTTGCACGAAGCAGTGCCATGGGATGGGCAAATGGTTCAAGTGTTAGCGGTATTGAATCCATGTTTATGAATGCGGCAGGTATGGATAGATCATCCGTAACAACCGATATGTCATTTGCGCGCACCGAATGGTTAGTTGGTTCGGGTATTGGGATTAATACAGCCGGATTTACTCAAAAACTGGGTGAAGATTTTGATAAAGGAACCATTGGAGTATCCATCATGCAATTTGGTATTAAACCAATCATGATAACTACAGAAAATAATCCACATGGAGGTATAGGAACCTATAGAGTGAATATGACTAATATAGGGGTAGGTTACAGCAAGTCATTTAGCAAGGGGGTTTCAGCCGGAATTATGGTTAGAGCCGTTTCAGAAGGAATTCCTGATGCCAGTGCCTTTGGGCTTAGCTTAGATGCTGGTGTGCAATATGCCACAACCATAAAACCAGTAGTAGGAGGGGTCAAAAGCGATGATTTTAAAATTGGAGTTTCCCTTAAAAATATTGGTGGAGATATGCGCCATACCGGTCAAGGTTTAACATATAAAGCCATTCTTAGTGATGGAGCAGATGATATTACTAGAACAGTGAATGGTAGAGCAGAAGCATTTAAACTGCCTGCGCTACTCAACATTTGTGCATCCTACGATATCCAATTGGATAAAGACAAGTCGGTGTACAATAACCGTCTTACACTAGCCGCAGGTGTTACTACCTTCGCTTTTCAAGCCGATCAAATAAACCTTGGTATGGAATATTCCTACAAAGACTTTATCTCATTTAGAGCAGGCTACGCCATTCAGGAAGGCAGTTTTGGATCTTGGGAAGAGCGTACTTCAGCTTTCACTGGTCTAGGAGCCGGAATGAGTTATGATGTTCACACCAATGGAGGGAAAGTAGTATCCTTTAACTACAGTTACCGTCATTCAAATCCATTTAGCGGAGCCCATACCTTTGGCTTGCGTTTTGGATTAGGAGAATAATAAAGCTATTAAAATTAGATAAAGGGGTTGCTTTTAAGCAGCCCCTTTTTTGGTAGAAACAGCACCAATTCAACAAAATCATGTAACTTTGTACGATATATATTTGCCAAGAGCAAATGTTTTTTTTTAATCATTACAAGTAAAGAATGGCAGATTTTCAATATTTCACTAGAGAAGGCTTAGCCGAATTAAGGCAGGAAGTAGAGCAATTAAAAAATGTAGATCGTCCACGAATCATTCAGGCAATTGCCGATGCTAGGGATAAAGGCGATCTTAGTGAGAATGCCGAGTACGATGCGGCCAAAGAAGAGCAAGGCCATATTGAGGATAAGATTAATCAATTGGATCATATCTTGGCAACCGCACGATTAATTGATACAAGTAAAGTAGATACAAGTAAAGCCACCGTTCTAAGTAAAGTTAAAGTACTTAATCACCATGTCGGGAAAGAGAGTATACTCCAGTTAGTAAGTCCAACAGAAGCAAATTTGAAGCAAGGAAAAATTTCCATTCAAAGTGCAATTGGCAAAGGCCTACTTGGACGTGAAAAAGGCGAAATTGTAGAAATTGAAGTTCCTGTAGGTAAAATAAAAATGGAGATATTAGATATCAGTATTTAATGTCAAGCCTCTTTACCAAAATAATCAATCAAGAAATTCCCTGCCATAAAGTGGCCGAGACCGAAGATTATTTGGCATTTTTGGATATTAACCCCCTGGTGATGGGCCATGTATTGTGCATCCCAAAAAAAGAAGTCGATTACATTTTTGATTTAGAAGATGAAACACTGGCCGGTTTAATGCTCTTTTCAAAAAAGGTTGCCATAGCCATAGATAAAGCCGTCGATTGCAAGCGAGTGGGTGTAGCTGTTATTGGCCTAGAAGTGCCGCATGCTCATGTACACCTCGTGCCTCTCCAAAATGTGGGAGATATTAATTTTAGTAAAGAAAAATTAAGTCCTAGCAAGGAAGAGCTAGCCTCAATGGCTAAAAGCATTCAATCCAACAATTAATTTATGTACCCCATAATAGTAGACCTCGGATTCATAAAAATATACTCCTACGGGTTTATGATCATTTTAGGAGTGCTCTTGGGTTATTTATATATGCTCAAGCAAGGAAAAAAAAATGGCCTAGATTCAGAGAGTATTTCATCCCTTTTTTTATGGTGTTTTTTTGGGGTGATTGTTGGAGGAAAAGTATTTCTGATTTTTGAAAACCCCACCTATCACCTGACCCATATGAAAGAGTTTTTTGCCGATTTTGGCAGAGGCTTTGTCTTTTATGGTTCATTTTTGGCAACCATACCTATTCTAATGTGGTGGTTTAAGAAACATAAGCTAAATGTGTGGGAGCAATTTGATAACGTAGGAATATCAGGTGCCTTGGTACATGGTTTTGGTAAAATAGGTTGTTTATTAGCCGGCTGTTGCTACGGATTGGTATGTCAAGGAAACGATAGCGGTATCGTGTATACCAATATTAATGCAATGGCAAATCCAAAAGGAGTTCCTTTATATCCAACACAAATATGGGATGCATGCATGTTATTAGGCATTGTAGGCCTCATGTTGGTGATGAAAGCCCGTAAAAAGTTTCACGGTCAATTGTTCTTGACCTACGGGATGGTTTACGCCATTGGAAGATTCGTAACCGAAAAATACAGAGGAGACGAATCGCGAGGGTTTTTAACCTTTGGGGGGGCAATTCCTGAAAATACCTTGTCCCATAGTCAATTTATAGCTATTCTTGTTTTCATGTTATTTATTGGAGTAGGTATATGGCGCTATAGAAAGGATCCATTAAAATGAGATTCTCCGATGTCATAGGCTTAGACAAGCAAAAAGCGTTTTTAATTTCAGGAGTACAATCCAATAGAATAGCACATGCTCAGTTTTTTGAGGGGCCAAGAGGTTCCGGTAACCTGGCTTTAGCCCTTGCCTATATCCAATACATTCATTGTTCGGATAAGAGTTCCCAAGACAGTTGTGGAGTATGCACCAATTGCAAGCAATTTACGAACTTAGTCTACCCAGATTTAAGATTATCCTTTCCCTATTACGGCAGCAAATCCATAGCCACCGACTTTTATGCCGATTTTAAAACAGCCCTTGATAAAAATAGCTACATGGATTTTGCTATGTGGGCCCAATGGCTGGATGCAGAAAATAAAAAACTTAATATCCCCGCTTTAGAAATGAAGCAAATGGCCCAGCATATGAATTTACAACCCTTTTCCGACGGCTATAAAGTTCAATTGATTTGGATGCCAGAGTTTTTGGGTGCAGAGGCGAATATGCTCCTTAAACTTATCGAAGAACCTCCAGAAAACTCATTATTTATACTTGTGGGAGAAAGTGCCGAAAACGTGCTAACTACCATTAAAAGCAGAACGCAAATAACTAGAATACCGCCTATAGATAACCAAAGCATGGTGCAACACCTAGAGCACACTCATGAGCTTGATCCCGATGGTGCCTTGCGCATAGCTGCCATCAGTGGAGGAGACTATCTACTTGCGCAAGAATTGCTGGATAATAGCGAAAACGAATACCTAGAGCCCTTTATTCAATGGCTCAGGTTAGTCATCGCAGTAAAAAGGTTCGAAATGATTTCTTTTTCAGAATCTATAGGAAAAAAAGGCAGAGTATATCAAAAAGGATTTTTGCACTATGCATTAGAAATTTTGCGATCCACATTGCTTTGGAAAGAAGCCGATGTAGAGCCCGGATTTTCAGAAAAAGAATCAGAATTTATTCGAAAATTAAGGAAAGTCATAGACCTACATGTGGTAGAGGAAGCCTTAAGTCTTATCTCGGATAGCTTATACAGCATTGATCGAAACATCAATCAGAAATTAATATTCAATACCCTTTCTCATCATATGATGGCTGTATTTGGCAAAAAACGAAGGAAAGAACAGGCAACCAATACGAGCAAATAAGCTTCTTAACTTTTGCCATAGCAACAGGTAGATAACTCATGAGTCTAAGTCCCGAAGAAGAAAACAAATTGGTAAAAAGGTGTGTTTCGGGAGATGCCCAGGCTCAAGAAGAACTTTACCATCATTTTTCAGCTTTGCTTTTTAGTATTTGCATGCGTTATGCTCCAAATAGAACCATGGCTCAAGACTTTCTCCAAGACTCCTTTATTAAAGCATTTAACTCACTCAATAAGTTTAGGTTCGAAGGCTCATTTGAAGGATGGCTAAAAAGATTAACCGTAAATTGTTGCTTAGATCAGTTAAAAAAACACAAGAGAATTCCATTTCAAGAAAATATTGAATCGGCATACAACCTCGGAACGAGCAATGGCGTCTTGGAACTGTTAGAAGCTAAAAGTATGATGGAAATGATGCATAAATTGCCCGATGGATATAGGACTGTATTCAACCTATATGCTATTGAAGGGTACAGCCATGCAGAGATTGCCAAAAAGCTAGGAGTTTCAGAAAGCACAAGTAAGTCCCAATTATTCAAGGCCAGGAAATCGCTCAAAGTGATGTTAGAAGCCTTAAACAATGAGTAAAGAGTTGGAACATATAGACCAGTTGTTTAAGGAAACATTGCAAAACGCAACGATTCCAGCACCAAGCGGCGCATGGCAGGCTATTGCAAGTAAATCTGCTGTAGGGTCATCCGCAGCTGTGGGGTCTGCAGTTATTGTAAAAGGGACAGTGGCAGCAGTATTGGTAGTAGTTTCAAGCCTTTTAATATATACTGTAACAAAAGACAAACCTCTAGAGCCAAAAGCAAAATCAATTCAATCCGTACAAAAGGCTCAAGCCATTGACTTAATTCAAGAAGAAAAGCTTGTTGAAATAAATGAAAATGAGGAATCTAATGCAATTTTTCAAGGTGCACCCACGGTTGAGAGTAAAGCAGAGGTGCAAAAACCAAATCAGAAAGGTGAGACCCAAATGGCTCCTACAGAATCAATTCAATTTGGCGTAAATAAGCACGCTAATTTGGATGTGTTTGTTGCCGCAGAGAGCTCAAAAGAAACGATTGAGGTGAAAGTACTCGAGGAAAAGCCTGTAGTAAAGGATGTTGAGTCCATGCGTAAGCCACAGATAGAGAAGGAATTACGCTTGTTTCCCAACTACTTTTCTCCCAATATTGATGGATCCAACGATAGTTTTTACATCGACATGGATGAGCCCGTAATGTACCAAATGACCATTACCAGCCCTACTGGTGATTTGTTATTTGTGAGTACCGACCCAAAAAAGAAATGGAATGGAATGTACAATGGCAGAATGTTGCCGAATGGATCCTACATTGTATCCCTAGTATATCAGTTTTACAATAATTCAAAGGTTGAAACAAAATCGAAACTGGTGAAATTAGAACGAAGTAAGTAGTAAAATGAATTTTTATAGTAAATTTGGACTTTTAAGCAAGATTATGATAAGTAAGAGAAAATATATTTTGAAGGCCTCCTTGGTCTTTTTGTCTATCCTATTTGCAGGATATGCAAAAGCCCAATGTCCCATAATTGTATCTGGTAAATATTGCGTGGGATCACCCATACAATTTGAAGGATCACTTACGGGTTCGAATCACAACTGGGATTTTAACGGAGAAGGCTCAAACAATTTGGATGCAAAACCTATTTTCACATTCGCAACTGCAGGGTCAAAAAAAATAACCTATTCGGTTACATTGCCCGATGGAACGAAGTGTAATAGCGAAGTAACTATTGATGTAAAAGCCCTGCCTACCAGCAGTCTTAAGATTATAACTTTAGATACGCAGTGTTTTGAAAATAATTTGTTTTGTTATAAAGACTCTTCATTTAACACAAACGGAGCCTCATTAGATTCCATTATTTATATAATTAATGATGGACAGCAATTTGTTTTCTCTAAGCCAACCATGCCTAAAACGTTCTGTTTTAGTGTCATCAATCCATTGGGTGGAAACTTTACGGTTACCCAATTTATTAAAGATGCAAATGGCTGTGAAACAAGCATTGATTTGGTCAATGATATTAACGTGAGGCCTAGAATTGGACCTTCCTTTATTAGTAACAAGCCCGTTGCTTGTGATTCAGTTCAAGCAATTGTTACCAACACCTCGCAAATTGACCGTTCTACGGTGAAAAAAGTGACCTGGATTTGGGGAGATGGAACAACCGAAACCGGTTGGGGTCCAAACAAAACACATTGGTATATTGGACAAGGAACTTATGATGGTAAGCTAATCATTGAAACAAATAATGGCTGTACCGATTCATTCACGCTTAAAGCTACGGCGACTGTTTTTACCAGTGATGTTCGAATTCTAGCGAATAGGGATAGCGTATGTATCTCTGATCCAGAAATTAAATTTTCTGTAAGTCAGATTCCTTCCGGTGCTACAGGTTTCCTCTGGAACTTTGGTAATCCACCGAGTGGTCCTGCAAATTTTAATTTTAGAACGTGGTCTCCTTCACACCAAGCATGGGGCTTAGGACCATATCAAATCTCATTGACTTACCAACATCCAGTTTGTGGAAACAGAACTGTTTATGATACCATTCAAGTTATAGGCCCTGTGTCTACCATTGAAGTTGCATTTGATAGAATCGAAGAATATCAAACATTTCAGTGTCCGGCCTACAAGCTAGAAAGAGTTCAAATGAAGAACTTCTCTACTTTTTATCACAACGATACGCAGTTTTTGGATGATGATAGTTCTTACATGAAGGATGGTGACTTGAAACACAGTTTTGATGGCGGTCAAATAACTATTCCCTACCAGTTAACGGGGCCTAATATTCGTCAAATTTCGGATTGTATTTGGAGAGTCTGGGATTTTGGAGATACCTATGCTCCGCAGTGTACCACATATACTCGTTTTAATCAAAACACAGGCATCAACTGTAATTATAACAGTGATTCCCTCCCAAGTCATTTATATAAATCTTGGGATCAAATTATGTTAACAGACTTTAAGTTAGCTCCCATGCAGGATGCTATATTTATTGACAGCAATCGCTTGTGTAAACGAATCCTTATATGGCCTAGTGATTCTTCCTATATTATCGAAGATACATTTGTGACAGTGCCTTTTAGCACTGCAGATACCTCCAAGGCAAGCGCCGCTCCTTATGCAAATATTTTAACTAAACACAATCTACTCGAAAAAGGGTTCAAAGGACCAGGAACTCGATTTGTAGTGCAACAAGTGGAAATTGATATCCCCGCTGGAACAGATGTTTGGATTGGCGATGAAGATGGAAATAACCGAGTTAAACACAGCGGAGCCAAAAAGCTTATGGTAGAAGAGGATCAAACGGTTTGGTTAAACACCAGTACCGATACCATTACCTGGCTGTTCACCTCATTTGTTAAGACAGATACGCTCCCACTTCCCATGCTTGCATTGCGAAATGCCAATGGAGAATTTCCAAAAATCATAGACATCATCGTAAATACTCGACCAGGTATACGAGGGTTTGACTATGATGTGAATTGGAAGCGATGGGTAGACCTTTACTATGCTCGCATACCAAGTTGCAATAACATTCAACTTTCTCAACAAGATACCTGTCATAAATTGCAATGTAAAAGTGTAGCAGTAAAGCAGGTAACAATGATGCATGCCAATGCAGGGGGCACAGGAAGTGGCTTGCTTAAGCAGTCCATAGAGTGTTTAGGTGCTATTAACCCTCAGTATGGTATTACTTTCTTATTAAATGATTTAAAGCCAGGTTGTACATTTAGTGATGTTCAGTTGAATTTCGATACTTTCTGTGGACCTAACAATTGGGTTCCTTTAGGTGGACTTTCTCCAGGTAATCGTCCTCCAGGACCTCCATATATGGGTTACCAAATGCAAGGAAATCCTCCGTCAAGGTATTCTAAGTCTTTTGCTGCAGCAGATGTTTGTAGTCCAAATCAGTGTATTACCGTTGGGGTAATTGTAGGAAATGGTGTTGCAAAAGATGGAACGAAGCCCTTATGTGCAGATACCCAGTACTACGAAGACTTTGCTTGTTTCCCACTCATTGATCCTTCTTTCGAAGTCATTGAGCCAAGCATTCCTCCTGGTCAGTTCATGAAGATTTGTAGAAATGACCCAGTTATTGTGCGGAATCTTCCAGGTAACTTAACCAATGTAGAAGATTTAAAAACCTTAAGATGGGAAATGTCTACATCTAATGCAAGTCCGTACTATTCTAAAACGTATAGTTTCTTAATAGACGAAACGTATTACAGGTACAAAAAGCTATCTTCAGCCAACGGAGTGGCTTACGACACCAATAAACTATACAATTACTTAACTACACGTAGAGGATCTCGTAGTCCAACGCAAACACCTTGTACCAACGAATGGGAAGAGGGAAGCAGTTATGTGTTTTCAGACATAGATACGATTGTAACCGCAGAAATATTGGCTTGGGATACCTTTGCCGATGTTTCTAAAGTATGGCAAAACATTAAAGATCGCGCAGAGGCTAATGGATTTGATCCATTCTCGCTAACGGGTCAGCAAATTGCTCGAATGATTTGGAATAATGTTGGTCAAATAGGACAACCAAACACTGGAGCAAGAGGGTGCTTAGATACCTCTGGCTTTGGTAAAGATATTATCTTTAAGATTATTCCAAGAGGAGATACGTCTAAAGTAATTATGCACTACAGGGATACCAGTGTTAAGCCTTTGGATAGTGCATTTCATCCTACTGAAAAGAAAATGGTGAACGCCTATACATTTAGACCACCTTGGAGTGGATACTACGCTCTTACTTTAGCCATGACCGATCAAAGCGGAAATTGTGATGACATTAGAGGAGTGCCTTTTGTAGCCGGTTTTGGAATGATGCTGGAATTTGATGACTCCATTGTTTGTCAGGCACAGGCCAATAGCTTGGTAGCTAAACCAGACTTTAGAATGTTCCATGCAGATCCTCAAAACTTCGGAACCTGGGATCCAGTAAGGTACTGGAACGACCCCCAAAGACAAATTGATGTGGCTCTTGGTGTTGCCAATAGAGAAGCACTTACCCGATGGGATTGGAATAAAGATGATGATGACTTATCAGACCCAAGAACGATATTCGGTACAGATCCTTGGGCATCAACAGGAGTGGGTAACCCCTTTAAGCAACTGGGAAGTACACTATACTACAAGAATGATTCAGGGGTTTATACCTGGCGTGTCATTGCTGGGGATAGTACGGGTTGTTTAGATACCATTGAGAAGAGACTTTTTGTAACTCGATTGGATTTAGACTTTACCCTTGGCCTAGACCTTATTAACTGTAAATCTGTGGTGTCTTTCCAAGACAGTACCATATTACATGATCCATGTGGATGGGCGCTTAAGAATTGTAGTGGTGGTAGTAAAGTCTCATGTGACTTTATTAACCGATGGAGAATTGATTGGGGCGATGGATCTAGAGAAACTTATATAGACAGACCTAATCGTAAGGATTTGAGATTGAGCGATCTGAATGTAGCTCACTCCTACAACCAAAGAGGGTGGTTTACCGTCACCTATATTGTACGAACCGATCAAGGATGTACAGATACCTTTAAGAGGCAATTATTTATTCCTGGTCCAAGGCCCAAGTTTGAGTACAAATTGTTTGCAGGTAACGAAGCAACTATTTGTGTGGGAGAGACGGTAGAATTCAATAATCTTACCGATTCATTTACGAATACAAGCACATGGAATTGGTTCTTTGGAGATAATAATTTCAAAACCACTAAAAATGATAGTGATGTTATTCATCAGTATAATACTCCAGGAAGATTCTTTGTAACCTTGCAGCAATTAGATTCAGTGAGCATACCTCCAGTATCTTACGGAGTATGTCCAGTTACTTTCCCAGATACGCCAAACGTGGCTGGATTCTATGTGAATGTTAAAAAGAGAGACACCTTTGATGCCGAGGTATTAAAGCCAATCATATGTCCTTCCGATAGCAATACAATCTTCATTTCGCTCAACGATACAGCATTTAAGAGCTATAGCTTTGAGGTCTACCCTCCAGGAGATACTATGCCAAGTGAAACCGTAGTAAGGCAAGATTCATTTTATACGAGAGTCTTTAATGAGCGCGGACAATGGACGGTTGTTGTCGATGCAGAATATGACCCTGCTGCTGCCAAGCCTTGGTGTAACAGTGGTCCAGTTACCATCACCTTCTTTGTAGACACCATTACTGCAGACTTTGATATTGACTCTACCAATAAACCAGAGTTCTGTTTCTTAAATACAACGGATCCGGATGGAACGAAATACCAATGGGGGTATTACCACTCCTCAGATATCACCATTACTAAGGATGATTTCATTATAAGCGGAGAAACAGATAACAAAGACAAAGTATGTGTTAAATACGACACCGTTGGTCAATATTGGGTGTGTTTAATCGCCGAAAACAGCAATGGATGTAAAGACACAGTGTGTAAAGTTGTCGTAAACGATTACTTTAAACAACTGCTTATTGCCAACGTATTTACCCCTGGAAACAATGACGGTAAGAACGATGTGTTTAGATTCCCGATTAAAGGAAACGATCAATTCGAAGTGAATATCTTTAACCGATGGAACGAACGCGTATTCCATACCGAAGATCCAGACGTACATTGGAACGGACAAGTAAACAATACAGGAGCAGAAGTTCCAGACGGAACGTACTTCTACGTACTAACGGTTAAATTCTTAAATGAAGATGAGGCCAAAGTAATTTCAGGAAGTGTGAACGTAATTAGAGATTAACGTTAACCCCCACACCATAGAAAAAGCCGCCAAAAGAAATTTTAGCGGCTTTTTCATTTAATTTTGCTCCATGCAACTGGGAGATACCATCGTTTCAATTATTACAGGTTCCACCGATGGTGCAGTCTCCGTGTTACGTGTGTCAGGTCCTAAGGCCATGTCCATTGTTACTGCCGCATGCAACAAAAACGTGAACCATTCCAAAGGGTATGAACTTCACTACGTTCAATTTGGCAAGCCAAAGCTCATTGATCAGGCACTGTTAAGCGTTTTTAAAGCTCCCAAATCATATACCGGAGAAGATGTGGTAGAGATTTCGCTGCACGCCAGCCAGTACATTGTGGATGCCGCTGTAAATGAGTTAATTGCAAAAGGCTGTCGCTTAGCCGAAGCAGGGGAGTTTACCATGCGCGCATACATGAACGGAAAGATGGATTTAGCGCAAGCAGAAGCCGTAGCCGATGTGATTGCATCCCAAACCCAAGCAGAGCACAAAATGGCTTTAAATCAGCTCAAAGGACATGTATCCAATCGATTAAAAGTGCTGCGCGAGGAAATCACCAATTTTGCAGCCCTTATTGAGCTAGAATTGGATTTTGGTGAAGAGGATGTAGAGTTTGCCTCAAGGAATCGTTTGGTTAAATCCCTCACAGAAATGAGAGCGGGCATTCTTAAAATGGCCCAGTCATTTAAAAATGGAAACGCCATTAAAAATGGAGTTCCCGTGGCTATTCTGGGAAAACCAAATGCCGGTAAAAGCACGCTTTTAAATCAGTTACTGCAGGACGATCGGGCCATTGTATCAAATATAGAAGGCACCACACGAGACACCATAGAAGAACAAATCACCATTAATGATGTGCGTTTTAGGTTTATAGACACCGCAGGAATCCGAGAAACAGAAAACCCCATTGAGAAAGTAGGAATTGAAAGAGCCCTAGCCGCCGCATCCAAAGCCTCCATCGTTTTGTACCTATACGAGAGTAAAACCCAAACCGAATCTGAACTAAAAGAAGCCCTAAAGCAGATACAAGAACAAACAGAAGCCACCCTATGGCCCATCGCAAATAAGGTAGATATTCAGAAAGCCTGGGATATCCAACACATTTCTATAAGTGCAGGGCAAGGAGATATTTCAGATTTGCTCATTCAACTCAATGAATCCGCTGCCAAATTAAAAAACGAAATCGCCGACACAACCATTTCGAACCAAAGGCATCAACAGGCCCTGCTAAAAGCAGTAGAGTATCTGGATGATTCCATACATGCCTTAAATACAGGAATGGGAGGAGAGCTGCTTTCGCTGCACCTCCGAGAAGCCATGCGCGTATTGGGAAGTATCCTCGGAGAAATTGATAATGAAGAAGTCCTCGGCGCCATTTTTTCAAAGTTTTGTATCGGAAAGTAACCACTGCAAACCAAAGTTGTGTAATCTTTAGCAAAGCTATTAAAATGAAAGCAATTCACAAGGAGGGGTTACCACTGGAGTTTTAGAAACCACTGCCGAAATCTTGAGAAGTTTCTTTTTGCCCATTTTCAAAGTACCACGTCCAAATACCGTCTTGTTTACCAAGAAAATTGTAATTTCCTAAAACTCTTTTGTTGCCATTTTCAAAGTACCATGTCCAAGTACCAAATTTTTTGCCGTTTCGATAATTGCCTGAATATTTTATTTGGCCATTCTTAAAAAATTCTGCGAGAGATTTTTGTTCACCCATCACATAATTTCGTTCAAGTGTTTTTTGACCACCCTCGCTGTACCATGTCCAAATACTATCTTCTTTACCATTAGAATTGTAATTGCCTGAAACACTTTTGTTGCCATTTTCAAAGTACCATGTCCAAGTACCAAATTTTTTGCTGTTACGATAATTGCCTGAATATTTTATTTGGCCATTCTTAAAAAAATTTACGACAGATCTTTTTTCACCCATCACATAATTTCTTTCAAGTGTTTTTTGACCGTCCTCGCTGTACCAAACCCAATTTCCATGAGCAATCTGTTTTGAGTCTTTAATTATTCGTGGCTGCTTCGTTTTTATTTTACCATTCTCATACAGATATGTATTATCACTAAATAATGTATCATTTTTTTGTGTTCTTAGTGATATTCGATTTTTATAATTATGAATAGTGCCTGAGGTGGTTTTCTGAATATTAGTATCGTATTTATTAGTTAATACAGAGGACGTAGTTTTAGGAACTTGCCTAGAATCTTTTAAATTTCTTTGAAATGCAATTTGAACAAAATCTAAATTATTATAATTCAGGGTATTTGCGCCGTCAGGTCCACTAAATGTTGCATTTTTATGTAAAGTTAAATATTTTTTATTTCCAAGGAAAGCATAACCACTAACTGCTTCGACCCACACCCATTTTTTCCAGGAGTCTACACGGAAACCATCGGGTCTCATTGTTCCATTATATTTAGAAAATATTTTTGTATACAGTTTTTTATTTTCACGATAGTATTTTCCGATAGTTTCCCATTCTGGATTACGAATTCTTTTAAAAATATAGCCTTTACCATCGCATGAGGAACAGGTATATGTTTTTATTTTTCCGGTATTTACCTCGCCACTATTATTACACCTTGCACATCCATTTTTTTGGGTTGTTTCATGTTTCTTTTCCACATACACAGTCCTTCTTTTTTGACCTTTACCATAGCATTTTCCGCACTCCACCCAACCATTATTGCACGTGCTTACATGACATTTTTTTGTTGTGGGATCAGCTCCTAAATGATAAGTTTCAGTGAACCCATAACCGATACATCCACTGCATTTAACATAACCGAGCTTCTTTTCATAAGGGGTTTTCCATCCGCGACTTTTCCAATTCCATACTCGAAATCGAAAGGTTCTATCACAGGAAGTACAATTTTGCGTCACGGACCTACTCTCCGTTGAGTATTTATCGGAATTGTCTATATATCTTGACTTTCCATTGCAATTAGGGCATGTTTTTCGCTCATTCCGTTGGAAGGTTTTTGCGCAACTTTCTTTGACCTCTTTATCATTCCATTCTAAATCAATGATTATTTTTTGATCAAAGTAAGAATAACCAAATTTGGATAAATAGTCATATATAATATCTATTGCCTTACTATTATAATAATATCTTGTATCATCTATGTTTTCCATTTTATCCCTGTCAAAATATCTTTCTTTTCTTAAAATATATCCGGGTATATCATCTTCTTTACATGTTATTCTTTCTTTTCTATAGTTTGCATATCCGGTATGATGGAATTTTTTAAATTCTGTCAATTTATTCATTAGATAGGGTATTTCAGATACTTTGATGTATTTAGTTAGTTCGTAACCATCTGTCGTAAAGTGGTCAAGCTGTGGTTCTTTTGAATATTGCCCCGAAACAAATACTGTGAAAGTTAATAACAGGAATGAAAAGAAAAACTTCATAGAACAATTATAATGATAAAATTTCAAGATACTGTATGTCATCAGATAGATCTGAACTCCTTACAAGAGTCGTCCGAGATTTGTCCGCTCAATAGAAAGGAGCGAGGAATAACAACCGTATTCAAGTATGCCTCATTTAAAGACTATTCAACCAGAAATGGATGCAAATAATTTTCAGTACCAATAAGCATATTATAGCTTCCTTTTGGCAGCTTACTTACATTAATGGTAGAGTTTAAATTGGATAGTTCACCTTGTTTTACTTCTTGCCCTAAGGTATTAATAATTCTGAATTGAGAGCCGATAAGATTTGATTCAATCTTTATATTTAACTCATCTGAGGCCGGGTTGGGGTAAATATGGAAAATCTGATTATTTCTAAGATT